>OIYR01001041.1_pt1 | contig 14657 bp, 16 predicted proteins | sample 1588221 | NCBI WGS metagenome assembly OIYR01 (sample SAMN03283292) | human gut metagenome | biome: human-associated habitat; material: feces | host: Homo sapiens | place: Peru | collected 2012 | reverse complement strand
CATTATCAAATTCCTGACCGATAACATGGTGAGTATTGACATATCCATTAAATTTGTCAAGCTTAGAACGAACCCTTGATGGCGTGTATGATATGAATTCATAGCCCTTATCAGACGTGTAATAATCAACAATCTGCGCCGCAACATTGTAATCCTCGGCGTACAGCACCTCAATATTGCCATAATCCATATGCCTTTTCGGCTTATTAGATAAATCAATAACATTTTTAATAAATGAGGTTATCTCAATATTCGTTCTTATCTTCTCCGACAGCTTCCTCTCGCAGAAAGCATCAAGCTGGTGAAGCTGTTCAGGTATATTCCTGTCCTGTTCAGCATACGACAACACCTGATAATAATCATATGAGAACATGCAATGCTTGCCATTCTTCTGAAATGCCCTGATAACGCAGTCAAAGTCTCTCTGATAAAGTCGCTGCGACTCATCGACCAAAATACAGTCATAGGAATCCAGCCTTACATCACAGCACTCCTTCGCCGGTATAATATTGACATTGTTCATTCTGCGGTTAAGCACATTATGTCCATGCGACAAAATTCCCGAATGAATCACACATACTCTCCTGTCAGCAGCCAGACTCTTAGCAATGTCATACAGCAAAAGTGTCTTACCTGTACCGGCACCGCCCTGAATACCCCACAGCACATGCTCTCCCTCATCAATGCTGTTAAGTATCTCCTTCTTAATTGCCTCCTGCTGCCCCGTCAGATAATACCTGCCATCAACAAATCTATCCGGCGTATTCACTGGTGAAACCAGATAATCCTTCGCCCTGAACATTTTTTCAATATTCTTCTGGACACAAGCCCTGCCTTCATTCGCATTCAGCACTGCAATAACATCCTCAAGCTCACATCTGCTCAGCTTCTCCCCATCATATATATACACGTCCCCCTTCTCGCCGTTCTCCACATATGTAAAGCTGTATATCTTTTTGTTCAAATGTGCCAGATAATACCGGTTCTTTTCCAACTGATACTGGATTCTTCCTATCTCAATCTCCTGACTCTTCAATTCGATATTCACGACAGGACCATCCTCATATATCTTTAGCAGATCAAATTCCTTAGAAATCTGCGGAATCGAAAATCCATAAAAGAAATCGTCCATCCCTGCAATCTCCACGCCAGCCTCCAACAGCTCTGTCACCAGACATTGCAGCGATTTCATCTCTTCCTTTTTTTCCTGATTCTTATTATATGAATCCGTCAACGCCTTCCTATAATCGTTGAAATCCTCCAGCGCAAGCCCCTGACACAAAATATATAAATTAACTGCGTTCATGTATTCACCCTTTCGTTAATGAGCTGAAATGAGCATATCAGGTATTAATAAGACTATTTGCATACCATATGATGTGCTATTTTCTTTCAAGGAATCATCCAATCTCCGGCAAAACATCTTCCCCGCCAAACTGCCTGAACCGCATATTTCTTCCTGCTACATTCTTCTTAAAATCACCCGTATTCAAATCATACTGATATAAACGATTGTTATACACAAAATTAATATTACAATCGTCCACATAAATATACTTCAGTCTTTGATTGAATAACCTATAATACTCTCCTGGTGGACATATCTCATTTACAAAGCCCCATCCACTATCATCACAGCTAAAAAGATAAAGTGCTGAATTAATTCCATATAGCCTTAAAAGCAGCCTTTTTTCATTGGAAATAAATACTGCTTTCATTGCTGAACTTTGCAATTTTAATTTTAATAAATGTTTATTTTTATCATTAATGCTAAAAATATTTCCACTTGCTTTAACCACTATTGAATGGTCACTTGATACAGCTAAAATCTTTTCCTTGTTGACTATGTTAGTTAATTTTGTCTTTGGCTGGACTTTATTAGTTAATTCAACCTTGATTTGATCAGTTTGGAATACCAACACTGATTCGCGCGGAATAACATTACTTGTGCACATCTCCTCCAGCCTGTTAATATCCTCTAATCCGTAACAGCCAACGTACCATTTAACATTTTGAATTGATTCGATTGATTTCTTTACTTCTTCAAAATAATCCCAGTCAACTTTTGACAAAGAATGTCCTACAACTACTATATTTTGAACATGCTCCAACGACTCAAAAAATGTTTTCTTGTGCCTGATTATATCCTGACATCTTTTCGTAAACATTTCATCATATTCCTGCGCCACACAGATAGCCTGTTCCTGTGCAGCTCTCACCATTGAACGATTATATGGATTTTTCTTCCACACATTGTCTTTTCCCAATTCATATGCACTGTCACTTAACTCAGGCAAATGCCCTAAAACAAGATTTTCTCTGGCTTTATTCCTTATTTTCTTCCTGCATCCATGTATATAACATATATTTTCGTGATTTACGCCATACATATCTTCCACAAATTCTGTGTAATTAAAGCATAAAACCTTCGCCCCGCCACCTCCAAACATTCCAGATAATGGACGGCTATCTGTTCCAACTTCTAACGAATTAATCCACGCCCGGAACTTCTTAGGTAAATCCACCGCAACTACTCTCAATGGCTCGACCGCCATCTCCACTGCCATACAATATTCCGCAGCACCAGATTCATCTTCATATGCACCAGATATTTCAAGATTGGTATCCATTGCATAGCCATTACACATGCGGTTCAGGTCAAAATGTGCCAACGACTCTTCCAGATTTGCCCATAAATCCGGGACATCAAAATATTCCTCAAGAGCCTTACGGACTGGGTCTTCTTTTTTCATTGAATCACGAAATGAATAATAACTAGAGCGTACTCCATGCATCATGTCAAATCCATTGCCCAGTATAAAAAGTGTATTACTCTCATCTGGATGGATAGATTCCAGCGGCACTATATTCCACAATTTCAGTTTATCTAAGAATTTATGCTGATTTTCCTTCCATTCAGCTTCTTTAATCTGCTGATTTTTTAATTTTTCTTCTTTCTCTAACAATGCCTGTCTCTCTTCAATACAGTCCTTCCAGCACTGATAACACAGAACCGGAGGCTCCATGTGATGTGCCTCATTCTGCTCCTGCCACTTCACGCCATATACAAACTGCATTCCACATCTGGAGCATGTTATAAGTGTTGCTTGTCTCACGGCTTTATCTCCTTGTAAATAAATGAGCTTATTTTTCTATATCATTTACAAATTCTTTAAAATCCGAAAACTGTTTTATAATCTTCACTTCTTTATTATCTTCTAAATATTTATTACCAGATGAATACTCTAATAGTCCATAATAGTAACATGTTAAACGTCTATATTGCGCAATCGCATATCCAAAACATTTGTTCTGATAAAATTATAGCACGTCACTGATTTATATTCAAGTTAATCATAATATATTTTAAGAATTTGTTAAATATCTAAAATAAGCTATACAATAAAACAACCCAAAAATAATTATTAAAAGGAGACATTACAAATGCATACTCTTACTTCTATTATTAATACATATCTTGAATACTGTGAAACACAGAAAAGACTTGATAAAAAGACAATTAAAGCATATAGAATTGATTTAAAACAGTTCATTACATTTTTCAATACCACTGATGATATACACACATTATCCGTAACTGATATCGAAAGTTATATAAAATATCTGCACGAAAATTTCAAACCCAAAACAGCCAAAAGAAAACTAGCCTCATTAAAAGCTTTTTTCAATTTCTTAGAATACAGATATATTATAGAAACAAATCCATTCAACAAAATCAGGACAAAATTCAGAGAGCCACTCCTGCTCCCTAAAACAATCCCTTTACATACAGTTGAAAAATTATTATCCACAATGTACAAGCAATACGCTCTTGCCTCTACCATATATCGCAAAAACCGCACGCTCCTAGATATTGCAATCTGTGAAACATTATTTTCTACCGGCACGAGAATATCCGAATTGTGCAATTTGAAATTTTCAGATGTTGATATGCATGATGCTGTAATCCGAATACTTGGCAAGGGAACTAAAGAACGAATAATACAAATTGGAAATAATGACGTCATCAACATTCTTAACATTTATATCAATGAATTTTCTTCTCAAATACATAATAGTGGCTATTTTTTTACAAATCCAAATTCAACACCAATTTCCGACCAAGCAGTCAGACGTATGATTAATAAATACTGCTCTCTTGCTGCCATTGAGCTTCATATAACTCCACATATGTTCCGACACACTTTCGCCACAAGCCTGCTCGAAGCAGATGTTGATATCCGTTATATCCAGGAAATGCTTGGACACAGCTCAATCACTGTTACTGAAATTTACACTCATGTCGCACTTTCAAAGCAGAAAGATATTCTTATGACAAAACATCCACGACAGAAGTTTTCTTTGAGTGATTCTTCTTTAGATGACTGATGGATAATTTTTAGTTATCCGTTAGTTATATAGATACAGGATAATTCTAAATTATCCAATGTAATGATAAATTCGTAGTATCTGCTAGGGTAGCATGTAATTTCAAAAGAGATTTACCGTATTAAAAAGGAGAGTTATGGTCACAAAAGACAACATTGCAATTATTATTCCATTCCATAAAAATGTGGAGATGCTTAGATTAAGCATTCATACTTTAGAAGAAAGTATAAAAGGAGAAAAGCCTCAAATTATAATTATAGCTAACAATAATAATCCAAATGAATTGAACCTTCCAGAAGATGAATTTGCTCAATATGATATTTATAAAATACCAGAAAATCTGTTTTGGCCCGGAGCTATTAATTTTGGTGCACGTCAAACAGATAAGGAATATTTACTTTTTTGCGATCCTGATATATTTTATACAGAAAATTGGTTAGATAATTTATTGGACTGTTATAATCGACATAAAAATGTAGGAGTAGTAAGTGCCAAAATTATTAATCCGCTTAACAATAGAATTATGGATTTTGGAATGGGATATAACCAATTTAATACAATCCATATAGGAAAGGATTTACCTTTTAATCATCCAACAACATTGGACGACAGAAAAGTTCAGGCTGCCTGTGGAGCAGTTTTTCTTACTTCTCATGAGTTATTCAAAAGAGTAAATGGTATAGATACTTCCATGCCATATATATATTGTGATAACGATTATTCTGTGAAGATTGCCGAATTAGGATTTGATACTTGGGTCGCTGCTCACTCCGTTGTATACCATAAAGGTAATACAGATGCCCACAATTCTAAATATGAAAATTTTAAATACTTACGAGAAGATTCAAAATGTATATTCCGGCAAAACTGCGCATCCGTTCCGGAGGAACGGAGCGCAATTCCGCTCTGAACTGTGCGTAGCACAGCTATAAGCTACTATTAGGACTGACGCATGTCACGTCCATTACATTCAAGGCGTAATGCCTTGGAAGTAAGCCTGCTTAAGCAGGCATCTGCATAGGTATCATCTTTAAATAGTTCATACCATTTAGCTGTAGGCAACTGAGAAACCACCATTGTTGATTTCTTTGTATCTCTTGTTTCAATTACTTCAAATAGATCTCTGCATCTGTCAATATCTAGATCCATGAGACCGAAGTCATCAATAACAAGAAGATCATAAGAAGCCATTTGATTGGTGTAATCAAGAGCCTCTCTGTTAAGTCGAGCTTTTTCACTCTCCATCATGAGCGTGTTTGCTCTGATATACTTTACAGTTTTATGTTGCTGCATAGCCGTAATACATAAAGCATTAGCTATATGTGTTTTACCAGCACCAGCACATCCTGTGATAAGGAGATTCTTACGTTCTTCTATCCACTCACACTTTTGAAGTAATTCTATTGTGTGAGTATCAAGCATTCGATCTGGCTCATACAGAGCGTTATCGAAGTCTGCTGTTGGATATTTGAGAGTTGCCTTTTTCATAAGGCGGTTAAACTTTGTGGTTTGTCTTTCATCCCACTCGGTATTTACGATATGAGTAATTCGAGTTATAAAATCCTCCAGCTCATAGTTCGCATTTAGAAACTGTGTTTCTAAGGCTTCCGCCATATGTGATAGACGCATTTTAAACAGTCTATCAAGTAATACGTTTTGTTCAGCGTTAAGCTGATCATTATAAATATAATCTTTTTGTTTATATGCCATAATAGAATACCTTACTTGTAGAAGTCCTTTCCTCTGATGTTCTCATGAGTTGGAAGCGTGCCTGTATTAACATGATTGCTTTTGTTTTTATTTAGCAATTGTTTGAATGTTTTATACTTACAGGAATTCATCTCAATACATTGCCTTGCTGTTTCATCAACAAAACCATGTGGTAGATCCTTACAAGCATGTAAGAGACCTGCACATGAGTTGTATGACTGTTCTTCATGCTTTGAGGATTTAAGAATTCTGTCAATACATTCTGCCATGTTTGGTCCAAACACAGAAGCCCAGCGTCTGTAGTAAGCGCCGTCTTTCTGATTGACTTCTTTGTAGTATTTATGTTCTTCTGGCATATGTGAATCTTCAGTGATGTATTTAGGAAACTCGCTGTAGACTCGTTTATGTTTACAGATTAATCTGTTGTAGCTATCACATATACGAATTTCTGATGCAGTTGCTTTAATAATTGCAGGTTTGCCTAGTTGGGTATACACTACAGAATAGTAGTGGTCATCATACTCAACATGATAATTATCAGGAATTCGAGTGATTGTTTTATAATCGCATAACGTGAAGCTTCCGCCTGGCAGTGGTTTCAAACACGTTCTGTCGTACTTATCAAACATGTCTTGCCTTGAATATTTCTTGTTTTGCATTCGTCTTGAGTTGAGGACTGCTACTATTTTTTTAGTTTCAGCATTTATCTCTTCGAGCGATGTGTAAACTTTTTCTTTAAGTTTTTCAACAAGATGCGTTTCAAGATACTTAACATGATTCTCTACCGTGGCTTTGCCTTTTGGCTTCCGTGGTGGAGGTGGAAGTACAATCGTGTCATAAAAATCTTCCAGATCAGAATAAGCTGATTGCAAAATCAGTTCATCTTTTGAATGCTTTATTACTGCGGTTTTTAGATTGTCTGGAACTAAATGTTTGGGTACACCGCCATAGAATTGTAATGCGTGTACTGTTCCAGTAGTGAAGCTTAATAGCTTCTCATTTAAAAAGATTTCAGCGTAGATTAAACTACTTAATCCCATAGTGGTTACAAAGATATGAACCTTTTGTATTTCACCTGTTTCGGGAGCAACAAGTAGCTCTGGCTGATCTCCAACCCAGTCAATATATAACTTTTCTCCAGGAATACGTTCAACTGCCATTGTGGCACTTTCTTTACCGTAGTTCTTGGTAACAAAGCGATTATATAATTCATAAAACTGGGTTTGTTCGTATCCATTAGGATTCTTTTCCTTGTAATCAAACCAGCAGTAAGATACATTCACTTTACTTCCCGGTTGATGGATACGATCATAGTAGGTTTGAAAATCAGGCATAGGAATATCATTCCTTTGAAGATTTTCAGGAGGATAAAAAATATCCTCGACGATATGTGGTTCAAGTTGCTTTAAATCATCCAGAGAGTATCCAGATGCCTTAAAGCGATTTAGAATAAGCTGCACCGTACCTGAACCAATGTGATACCTATCACTTATAGTACGGAGAGCACATTTATTTTGGCGCATTTGAATAACGCCAACGATAGTGTTGTAGCCTTGCATTCACATGCCTCCTTTCGCAGATTCAATAGTTATTGACTACGAAAAAACTATAACACTATTTAAATAAACATGAGCAGTTCTTCCGAAAAGGCGTGCAGTTTACACCGGAAGGCTTGTGCAGTTAGAAACGAAAAAGGCGCTCAGTTCGAGCGGAATTTGCAGATTCAAAAGCTGCTTTTTATGCCAAAAATAGAAATAGAATAAAAATCAATATTTCCGAATGTTTTAGCTATATGCATAACTGGATTAAAAGTATTGATTTCCACTTTCAATATGGCTACTATTTATACAATTTTTGTACACTATTAGATTCAGCGGAATACATAAAGATTTTTCCTTCTATGGAATTGACTGTTATAAATCAAAAGAATATAACATTACCTCAAAGAGATATAGCCCAGATAAATCTTTGTGACTATATCCCTACGAGAATGATTTATTCAAACATGCCATTCATTTATTTTGTTGATAATTTTATGTCATTATATAATAATAATCTATATTTTAGAATACGCGATATTTCAAATGACATTGTTATAGATAGGCAATGCAATATTTTATCTCTTAGCCATATTAAAAATAAGCTAGTATAGAAGTATTGCTACATACATGGCAAATTAAACAACCCGTCTGTAGTGTGTATTTGAGAATATAGATTATTTTGAGGCTCTTTTAATATCGAACTGAAAACAGCCTCATTTTCAATCAATTGTTTTTTTATTGAAGCTATTTTTAGTCTGTAATTACTAGATTCTATTAGTCTTATTGCTTCACTATTTAATTCAATAGCATCATCATAGCGTCCCAAATAGTACATATAGACGGCTTTTAATTGTAAATAGTAAAATTTCTTGTTTGATTCTAATAAATCTGAGTAAAAGCACGCTCTTTCTAAGGATTTTTCGATATCTTTAGCATTTTCGCTTTTATAACATAATAAATATGCCTCTGCCAAAGCATGATAAAACCACCATTTAAAGAAAGTCTGTTGATATATGCATAAGGACTCAGGACTATTTCTTCTAGGCCTTTTTCAGCATCTTGAACGGCTTTTTTGCTATCTCCCGCCAATAAAGCAAGTTGAGTTTTCTTTCTCAAATAATTTATATACTTAGCTTCTGCGTTTCCTTTTTCGTATATATTACAGGCTTCTTGCCAATAAAGTATTGTATTAATGTGGTTTTCGTCAGAAAGAGGAAGATTGTAGTACAAATAGCCTCTGTCCGAGTAATTTACATATTGCATCACAGCATCTTGAATTTCATCAGCAATTTGAGAAGATTTATTTAAATAATCCATAATATTTTTATTTTCTAAAGGCATTGAAACCTGATGCCGAGAATAAACATGTAATCTATTATATATCTGAGAAATTAGTTTTTGTTGTTCTAATGATAATAACTTTTCATTCTGATCCCCAAAAGCTTTTTCTTTATAATCCTTAATTAATTGAACTGCCTCTTGATATTTTCCCATAGAATCATATGCTTCGCTGATATAAAGCAGCATTTTTCCATATTCAATACAAGAGAAAAGTTCTTGAACATTTTTTAATTTATGCAAAAGCTTATCTACACTTTTTTGCATAACATTATTACCTAAAATATCATGAATGAAAACTATTACCTGATAAATGTTATTTATACATATTATCTTGTTTTCTGAATAATTATACTCAAAGTTTGTCAATATTTTTTCAAAAACAAGTAAGTAAAACTCATAGGAAAGCCTACTGTCAATATGTAATGAAAGAATCTCAGATATTTGCGTATTTGAAAGCAGAGATTTATTTTCTTCATTGTAGAGTTTTCCTAAGTAATATCTGGTATCATTACTTCTTAACATAATATTCATTTCATTTTCATAATCTATCGTTTTTTTTGAAAATGCTTGGTACATCTTTGCAAAAAATTTATCTATTAAATCATGACGGAACTTTACATTAATATGGTAAAAAGTATCTTCTACTGTAACAAACCCCATCCTTTCCAATTCTGTGACAATGTCCCAAAATGTAGTGTCTCCTTAGGCTGTTCATATCAACGACAGTAATATAAGCAAACTTTCCAAAATAAAAGTAACCGATGGAGCGTTTACCTTTTGTCGTTCAAGATTAGAACTTAGAGTAATTTACTCCAACTATCCTAATCTTACGGCAAAAACAGTCAATTGGCACTACGGTAGATTATGTAGCGCTTACTGTATAACTTCGAAGATATTGTACCACAGATTGTTTGTTTCGGAAATTACTCTCCTCTGAAAATGGGCAGAAGAAAACCTCCAAATCTTCAGGGATTTGGAGGCTTGATTTTGACTATTTATCTTTTAAATAAACTTTGCCAATCCACCTTGTTATATAAAATTCTGATTATGTACACTACATCATTTTGCATATCATAATAATAGAAAATGTTGTAGTTATCAAAGCGTGTCATTCTAAGTCCTACGCCTCGTAAAAGTTCATCATCTACAAGTGGATGACCTATTGGATATTCACTTAATTTTTCAGCGGCATCTAATATACCATCTGATATTCTCTGAGCTGCTTGAGGATTGCAGAGGTCAACGGAGATATAGTATTCTATGTCCAGCAAATCATATTCTGCCGGTTCCGTAAATACCACGTTAGCCACGTTCTTCTCTCCTCTTTTTTATCTTTTCTCTTACCTCATCGATTGTACTAGTTCTACCATCCTGCATTGCTTTATAGCCTTCGCCAATCAAACGATAAAACTCCAACTTTGCGGTATCAGTTGGTTCAATTACCTTTTGTACATTTGTTGCTAACATACAACCACACCCTTTCTTCACTATAAATATACCATATTTCTTCGTCCCCAACAATCACTTATTGCTCAAATTTGTTTTTATTTATATTATATGCTGTGGAACCACAAAGCACTCATCCAACTGCTTATGTAAAAAGGAAATAGTTGTTAAAATATCAATTGCATCTTGCTCATAATGTATAAAATATCCTTTTCCATTTTGTACTTTCATTACTTGTATCCCTTACCCCACACTCATCAAATATACTATTCATTTGAGTGCCAGACATACATTCTCCGACGATTTTGGCTAATACTTCCATTTCTGAATTACTTAGTTTTCTTATTTTTTCTGCCATACCACGCCATCTCTTTAATACCAATCTGCATATTGCGCCATTTCACTTCTCATGTCCGCTTCCCAATCTGCAACAGTTTCAAATTCACCATCACAGCCATCACAAAAATTAAATATTCCTTGCATATATTCATACACATTTTTCAAGTCTATGGTTATTATACAGCATTACCCACTGTCTGACAGTAGTTGGTGCTAATATTTCATATTCGGCAGCTACAGATTGATATGTTTTTCCACCTTCTAGATACGAATCAACAACCTGTTGTTTAAATTCAGCAGAGTAATTAAGATTAGAGTGATTTTCAGTGAAATAATCATCACCGAACTGTTTATATAATCTGCACCAACTACGCACGCATTTTGCATCAACACCATATTTTTTTCCAAGGGCATAGCACGATATTCCTCCAACCTCGTATTCTTGGATGACTTTTCTCTTAAAAGATTCATCATATTTTTTCCTAGACATAAAAACACTCCCTATATAGTAGATTTTTAAATATTTCATCTGTCTACTATACAGGGAGCATATCAAATATCACGGTTTGTGACATTCCGAGGATATTGAATATCTATGTTGTCGCATCTACAAAGTTTATAGCTTCGGCTAATTTTTGATTCAAGCCGCCTGCCATTTATCAGTTAGGCGGCTTGAAACATTCTATACTTAACTACCCACTCTAAGAAATCAAAAGTGTTCAGTTTACTATTATTGACTTTGAGCAAAAAGCGGATATAATATAGTAAAGTACCCTATTGATGATGAAAAATCGGGTCAGTTAAGTAGAGGTGAAAGAATGCTTCAAGAAAAAGATATTGAAATTTTGAGAAAGCTGTTCAGTCGGCATAACTATATTATGACTACCGCTGAACTCACGGCTTCAAAACTATACTATGCAGATATAAAATTACTTTTGGATGAAGGTTTGATTGAAAGAGTAAAGCGTGGCTACTACCATTGGATAGAAAATTTCGGAGAGAGTGAGGTTGTTATTATCAACCGTTTATTTCCCGACGCAGTGCTTTGTATGGAAACAGCTCTTTTCTATTATAGATACAGCGACAGAAACCCTGCCGAGTGGAATTTTGCAATTGATAAAAATGTTTCTAAATTGCGTACCAAAATTGATTATCCGTTTATTAAGGCATATCGTGTTGAGCCAGCATTGGTTACGCTTGGTGAAACAACGGGTAAAATTGATTTTATTGATGTTCGTATTTATGACCGTGACCGTACCATTTGTGATGTACTACGGAATATGAACAAGATGGATAAAGAAATTTTTAATAAGGCAATACAAGGTTATGTAAAAGACCCGAAAAAACATATACCTAATCTTATGGAGTATGCTAAGGTGCTACGGGTGCAAAAGAGAGTTAAAGAATTGATTGGAGTGTGGTTGTAATGGCAGATATAGCGGCTTCCGTTCTTGCGAAACTTAGAAATAAAGCAAAGGCTTCTGGTATCAGTTATCAGCAGTGCTTGCAGCTTTTTGTGCAGGAGGAATTTTTGCGAAAACTTTCAAAATCGGGATATGAGGATAATCTCATTCTCAAGGGCGGTCTGTTTATTTACACGCTTACCAATTTTGAAAGCCGAGCTACGATTGATGTGGACTTTCTTCTTCGGGCAGCATCTAATTCGATTGAAGATGTAAAGGAACTGATTAACAAGGTAATCAACACACCAACGGGAAACGATTATATTGCCATGACCGCAAAAGGATTTGAGAAAATCTCACCGCAGAGAAAATATCACGGTATCAGTGCACAGATTATTGTCCAAATAAAAAATGTCCGTGTTCCCTTTAATGTGGACATTGGTGTGGGCGATGTCATTGTGCCTTATGCCGAGGAACGAGCAATTAACACACAACTTCCCGACTTCGAAGCTCCCGTTATTAAAACCTATTCTCTTGAAAGTACCATTGCCGAAAAGTTTGATGCAATTTTGCAACGGTTTGAACTGACGGGCAGAATGAAAGACTTTTACGACATCTATTATCTGGCAAGGACTTTTGACTTCGATGGAGCGAAATTGCAAACAGCAATTTTTGAAACCTTGCAGAGGCGTGGTACTCCCTATGACAGAGATAGCTTCAAACGGATTGTTGCACTTGCCGAAGATGAAGATATGCAGAAGCGGTGGAAGTACTTTTTGAAAAACATCAAGGACGATACGCTTGAGTTTTCTGTTGTGATTGATGAGATACAAAAATTCCTTGAGCCTGTGTTTGAGGCAATAGTGAATGAAGATGAGTGGCAGGAACAGTGGAACTTCATTATGAAATGGAATAAAAATGAAAGGAGTCTTAATTTATGAGTATTGTACTTAACGTTGAACAGCGTGAGCAAGCAGGTTCTGACTCCTATAACAGATTCGAATATCAAGTCCATTGGATTGTATGCCATATAATAGGTAAACTTCAAGATGATGCAGAGTGTATTGTCTTTTGTGAATTTCACGATGATATGGCAGAGTTTTCTCCCGATAATCAGCAGTATCAGTTTTATCAAATAAAAACAAAGGAAGACCCATCTGATTGGACTATTGCAGAAATGTCTAAACGTGAAAAAAAGAAAAGTGGTGGCTATAAAAAGTCTTTTTTAGGATTTATTTTCTACAATTATCTAACTTTTAGCACAGAGTGTTCACATTGCCATTTTGTATCAAACAATGATTTTGATAAGGAAATTTTATTGTGGCAGGCAGTTGTTGAAGACGGCAAGAAGTTACAAGTAGAAGACATTACACTATATCAAAAAATCAAAGACAGAATAAAAGATGAATTTACCAATAATATGCCAAGCAATTTTGATTCTGTATTTGATGCGTTTATACAAAATACTTTTGTTCATAAATCCGATTTGCAATTAGCGGCATATGAAAATCAAACTAAGGGAGAATTTTTCAATCACTTAGCCGATAAAAATATTCCGACAAATACAGCAAATCTCATTTTCCAACAATTGATAAATGATGTGAGAAAAAAGAGTAAAGAAAAATTTAAGGTACCTATTAGTATGAAACGCTTAGTTGAGAAAAAAGGTGTCGATGTTGCTCAAATAGGCAGAAAAATTGATGGTAATATAAAAAGTAGCGGCAATTATGATGAATTTCACCAGTATTTGTTAAATCAGTCGTTAACAGAAAAAAATATTCGTCGTATTGAAGCAGCAAAAACACTTCACGATGCGAGATGGCTTAATGTTAACGATGTAAAATACCAAGAGATTGTGGTAGTGTTGCGACAGGCGATTTCTACATATTTTGAAACATCAGATACAGTCGGATTCGATGATGAATTGAAAAGATTGTGTAGTCAAGAACTAAAGAAGAACAATCTGTTATCAGAATCACTTGATAAATCATTAGTTGAGGTGTTGTATTATGAGCAAAAATATAGTAGAAACAATTAAACAAGAGCAAAAGTATAAGATGCTAATTAGAAATTTACGAAAGCAACAGGAGGACAAAAATAATGAAAAGGCTAACGATAAAAAAACTGATAGTAATCAGTCAAAGTGAGTCTCGCTCGTTAGAGGTTCCTTTTGAAAATGGACTTAATATTATTTTAGGTGGAAATAAAACAGGAAAATCTTCAATTATTAAAAGTATATTTACGACTTTAGGGTGTGAATGTAAAAGCATTGAAGCTGATTGGAAAAAACTTATTTCTTCTTATTTGTTGTTTTTCAATTATGGTGAAAAAGAATTATGTATTGTTCGTCAAGGGAAGAAATTTCAGATTTTTGAATATTCTGACGATGCCTATTCTTGTGTTATAGAAACGGAAGCATTTCACGAATACAGCGAGCCTGTGAAAAAATCTCTGTAAATTAAACAATACAAGGGTCTTCTATGATAAA
>OIYR01001034.1_pt1 | contig 14707 bp, 11 predicted proteins | sample 1588221 | NCBI WGS metagenome assembly OIYR01 (sample SAMN03283292) | human gut metagenome | biome: human-associated habitat; material: feces | host: Homo sapiens | place: Peru | collected 2012 | reverse complement strand
TATGACATTATGGGGCGTGAGATTTTCAACCGCCGCTTGCCAGAGTCTTACAATGATTTTTCACACTATATGTTCCCAGCCACAGCGGGCAAGGCAAAGGGGCATTATTTCTTGCGTGTAGCAAGCAGCAACTACAAACGCCCTGACGGCAAAAATGTCCGCACCGTGCGCGATGTTATCTTAGAAGTCGATGAAAACGGCAACGCCGTTGATGAGTGGCGACTTTTTGAGATTTTAGACCCTTATCGCGAAAATGTCATTAAAGTGCTAGACCAAGGCGCTGTGTGCTTAAACATTGACGCAAGCCAAGCAGGACACACTTTAAGCGATGAAGAGCTTGCCAAGCTTGATGCGAGCGATAAATTCGGCGACATAGTAGGCACAGGACCTGGACGAAACTGGGCGCATGTCAATAGCGTGTATTATGATAGCGAAGATGATTCTATCATCATCTCATCACGCCATCAAAGTGCTATGATAAAAATCGGACGCGACAAGCAAGTAAAATGGATAGTAGGCGCTCACAAGGGTTGGAAAGATAAATTCAAAGGCGCACTCTTGCAACCTGTGGATAGCAAGGGCAACAAAATCAACTGCACCGATGAGCAAAGCAAATGCCCGGGCTACACTAACAAAAACGGCGGCTTTGACTGGACTTGGACTCAACACACTGCCTTTAAAATCGACAGCAAATCAAAGGGCGATATCCTTTACCTTTCAGCCTTTGACAACGGCGATTCTCGCGGTATGGAGCAACCAACATTTCCCACAGATAAATACTCTCGTGCGGTTATTTATAAAATAGACCAAAAGAAAATGACTATCGAGCAAATTTGGGAGTATGGCAAAAACCGCGGCAATGCGTGGTATTCGCCCGTTACTTGCATAACTGAATTTATCCCCGAAACAAATTCAGTAATGGTATATAGTGCGACTGCTGGAATGAGCTTTAACATAGCCACAGGACAGCCATCAGGTGCGCCAAAGCCTTTTATCAACGAATTTAAGTGGAATCCAAAGGCAAACGCGCCCGAAAAAGACCCAGCTGTGGAGATACAAATCTTTGACGCGATGGGCTATCAAGCCTTTCCTTTTGATTTAAAGAAGGCTTTTAGCAAGTAGTTTAAAGGCTTTTTTGAGCTTTTTATCACAATGGGCTTTGAAAACAAAGCCCGTTTTTGTGCCTTAAATTTAGGCATTTGTGAATTTGCGTGAATTTTTTGCGTGATTTTTACGCTTGCGTGAATTTCGCGTGAAATTTACACTCAATTTACCATTTCACCGCGTGCGAATGGCTTTTTATGACAAAGCCTTTCGCCGTGCATAAAAGGATACTTATGAAAAATCTACCTTTTCTTGCTCGCACTGCTTGTGCAAGCTTGCTTGTTTTTACCGCTGCAAACGCCGCACCAAACACTACGCCGCTAGCAGCTGCGTCTCAAATCCCGCCACACGCGAGTTTCAATCCGCCGCCCTTTGTGATGTTTCAAAAGGTTTTAACGACACGCCCAGAAAATCAGTTTGACGGCAGTAGCCTTATGCGCTCCAACGAACACAGCGTAGCGAACGAACTGCACAACGCAAACACTCCGCTACACTTTACCACAGGGCTTTATGGCACGACAGGTTATGGGGCGTTGCTGGGGAAATTTCGCACGAGTGAGTTTTACGGCACGCTTGCTGGCTTTTACACTTATGCGGGCGATTATAAGGACGGAGGCGGATACAAAATCGGCGAGCGGCGCGACACCACTCACAACGCCTTTGGCTACAAACGCGTAAGCACACAAGCTATGCTAGGCTGGACTCCAAACGCTGAAAATGACTTGCGCGCGACTTTTGTGTATGACAATCTTCTTGATGACAAGCAACCCCATAGTGTAGGAATGGACATTCTCCGCACAACTCGGTATTTTGGGCGTGCGGATTATCGTTTGGGACAGGCTGATGACTCAAACACACTTCGCGCTTGGGCGCAACTCATCGACATTTCAAGGCGTGGGGACAATGACTCTTTGCGACAGGGCAATGGGGCAACGCTTCGTATCGATAGGCAGTTTGTCAATGCTGGGTCAAAATACGACATTGATTTTGCTGAGGATTATCACAGCCAAACGAGTTTGACTTATGCTTCTGATGATAAAAATGTGAGAACTTTCAGCCCTGCGGGCGTGCAGACTGCGTGGGTAGTGCCTCGTGCGGTAGTGCGTGAGTTGCAAGTGGCGCAGACTTTTTCGTGGCAGTTTGCAACGGCTCACAAGCTGAATTTAGGCGCGGAATACGCTTATAATTGGAGCAAGGCGCGCGAAACGGACGGAGTAACTGCCACAGGCACTCCGCGTGAGCTTTTTAACAGCTATTTTGGCAAATCGATGGCTGATAAAAATATCGAACACGGCGCAAGCGTGGCGACAAGGTATGAATTTGCGCCAACTTCACGCCACAATTTAGCGGTGGATTTGCAAAGCATAGAAGTCATCGGCGATGTGGATCAACGATACGGCTCAACGGGAAATCCTTTTCTCAAAAAATCACGCCACAACCGCGCTAGACTAGAATTTAGCCTTGGCAGTGAGAGTTTTGGCGGGTATTTGAAACCGCAAGCTGTTGTTAGTGATGAGGAAAATTCAGCCGATAGCGAAGCTGGGGCGAGCGATGACTTTGGGTTGCGTGTGAGTGGTTCGTTTTTAGCCGATATGGCAAAGGACTTTTTTGTCAATACCCCAAAGGACGGCAGCTACGATAAGCCAATCACAGGAAGCAATATAGTTATCCGCAACGCCGATGTGCAGCTTTACATAGCAAGGCTGGGCTTAGAGGCGAATTTGTGGCGTGGGCTGGGCGTTCGCTTGAATGGCTGGTATAACTACGGCGAGGACACCACAAACAAACAACCGCTTTATCAAGTGCGCCCGCTTGAAGGGCAGTTTGCGCTGGATTATGAGGGCGCGGCTGGCTTTGGCAAGTGGAATGTGGGCGTAAGTTGCCGTGCTGCTGCGAAACAAACCCGCCGAAGTAAGTTTGCGCTGGATTCTGAAAAGGCTGGCTTTGCGGTGGCTGATTTATACGCGACAATCGCGTGGAACAAAACCCTTGCGCTTAAATTCGGCGTGGATAATGTTTTTGACAAAGAATACAGCGAATATATCAGCGCTTCTCACGTTGATGCCCTTACCACTGCTAGCTATGTCAATGCTCCCGGGCGGACATTTTATGTAAGTGTAAGCGGGAGTTTTTAGGAACTTTGCGTGAATTTTTGCAAGTTGTGGGCTGAATTTATCGACTAAACAAGCACTCTTGGGATAAAGGGCGAGAGTTTGGCTAGGATTTTAGCTAGGTTTTTAACTCTATCGTGTTGAAATAAAACTAAGAGCTTAGGCTAGGGACTTTAATCTTGTGCTGAAATAAAACTAAGAGCTTGGTTAGGATTTACCCTACATTATCAAAACGCAATGTGGCGTGAATTTGCCCTAAATTCACGCCGATTTTATGCAAAAATTCAAGCAAAATTTTAAATTTGTGGTTTTAAGCTGTCGCTAGAAAGTGGAGTATCCACGCAAATGATAAGGGTTTTTGTAAAAATGCTGAATTTTTAAAGCCTTATTTTAAAGTGTTTGTAGTTAAATTTGCAAATTTTTTACAAATTTTTTACAAATTTTTCACACATTTTTCACACATTTTTTAAAATTTTTATCAAAATTTGGTAAAAATTCAGCTTAAAAAGGCTATAATCCACAAATCAATTTTAGAATTTAAATTTTTCGCCCTTTGTGAGAATTTGACAATTTTTAAAATGCGATGAAAATTTATAAATTTCAAAAAAAGGCGAGTCTTTAAAACATTGAGATGATAGGCTTTTGTTTTACATAAGGCTTTGCGTAAAGGGGACAAAATGAAAAAGTTGGTTTTGATAGCTTGTGTTTTAGTGGGCGTGGGCTTTGGGGCAGACATTAAAACACTTACACAACAATGCGAGGCAAAGGATAGCGGAGCTTGCATTTATTTAATGTTAGAGTATAGCGAAGCAAAAGATTACTCAAAGGCTTTTAAATTTGCTCAAAAGGCTTGTGATTTAAAAAATGCTCGTGGATGTCGCAATCTTGGTAATATTTATTATTTTGGAGAAGGTGTAGAAAAAGATTTTGTCAAGGCTAGGGAGTATTATCAACAAGCTTGTGATTTGAAAAATGGTGGTGGGTGCAACAATCTTGGAGTGCTTTATGCAAACGGAGACGGTGTGGAAGAAGATTTTTTCAAGGCTAGGGAGTATTATCAACAAGCTTGTGATTTGAAAGATGGTAATGGGTGTCTTAATCTAGGGAGTATTTATTATTTTGGACGGGGTATAGAAAAAGATTTTTTCAAGGCTAGGGAGTATTATCAACAAGCTTGTGATTTAAAAGATGCTGCTGGGTGCAACAATCTTGGAGTGCTTTATGCGGAAGGACAGGGTGTAAGGCTGGATTTTGCCAAAGCTGTTTCATATTTCACAATGGCTTGCGATTTGAAAAATAGTTATGGTTGTAATAATCTAGGCAGGCGCTATAAAAATGGGGAAGGCGTTAAGGCAGATAAAAACAAAGCCAAAGAGTTTTTTGGAAAGGCTTGTGATTTAGGCTTGCAAGACGGGTGTGATAACTACAAAAATGAGATGTTGCACTAGCGAAACTGCTCTTGCTAGAAAAGTAGCTTATGATTGATGGGCGTTGTGTTTGCAAAATAGCGCATTTCATAAGATAAATTTAGGGCAAATTCAAACGCCAAATTTAAGGCGTAGGCTTTAAGGCTCAAATTTCAGTCAAGTTAGCAAAAGTTAGCAAGCGTTTAGAAAAAGAAATTATAATGCGTTTTTATTTCAAAACAAGGATTTACGATGAAAAAAATCGCCTTTTTTTCAGTGTTGGTGTGCGCTTGTGTCGCACTAGTGTCTTGCTCATCGGCAAGTGGTAGCTCAAAGGCTTTAAGCAATGCCGAAATCATCGCCTTTTATCAAGGTATCTTTCAAAGCCAAATGCCAGAGGCTGAGGTATCAGTAGGCAAGCGAGAGCAGCTAGATGGCGGCTTTGAGAGCGTGGAGCTTGTCGTAAAGGTGCGCGGTATGCAAAACAGCGAGTTTTTGTTTGTCAAAGAGGGCTACATTTTCCCCGACATTATCGATGTCAAAAACAAAAAATCTTTCCGCGAGGAGCTTGCCATAAAGCAGTATCAAAGCTCAAAGGCTGAATTTGACAGCAAAGTCAAAGCCGCTATTAAAGATGAAACCCAAGTCATCGCACTTGGAGACAGCAACAAGCCAAAGATTTATGTGTTTTCAGACCCTGAATGCCCGTATTGCCGTCAGCACCTAGCAAATATCGAGCAAGAGCTTGAATCAAGGCAAATCAATATCATTCTTACCAGCGTTCACGGCGAATCCGCCTTTAAAAAAGTCGCTCAAATCTACCTTGAAGCCAAAAACGCCAAGACAGATAGCGCAAAAATCGCCATTTTGCGTAGGTATTACGCCCCAAATGTCAAAACCCCAAAGGTAGCGCAAAAAGACTATGAAGCGGCGATAGCTTTGTATGAAAAGTATGCTGCTATGGGACTTCGCACCGTGCCAAGCTTTGTGGAAGTGGAGTGAAATTCACTCCATTTTCAAGCGGCGTTTAGTTTTCGTTAAAGAAACTAGCTTAAAATCCTTGCGTAAGGAGTGCGTATGTATAAAAGGCTCATAAAAAGGGGCTTGGACTTTGTTTTATCGCTCATCTTGCTCGTGCTGCTTGCGCCTGTTATTTTGCTGGTGGCTTTGCTTTTAAAGTGCGTTTTGGGCGCGGTTTTGTTTAGGCAGGAGCGCCCCGGGCTTAATGAGCGCATTTTTACCCTGTATAAATTCAAAACGATGAGCGATGAAAGGGACGAAAATGGGAACTTGCTGCCCGATGAGTTTCGCTTAAAGCCCTTTGGTAAGGTTATCCGTAGCCTTAGCCTTGATGAGCTGCCCCAACTTTTCAATGTCCTCAAAGGCGATATGAGCCTCATCGGTCCTCGCCCCTTGCTTGTGAAATACTTGCCACTTTATAATGAAGCGCAAAAGCACCGCCACGATGTGCGTCCGGGCATTACGGGCTGGGCGCAGGTAAATGGGCGCAACGACATTTCGTGGGAGAAAAAATTTGAACTTGATTTGTTTTATGTGGAAAATTGCAGCTTTGCCCTTGATGCTAAAATCGCTCTAATGACTATGGTGCGGGTTTTTCAAAGAAGTGGTATCAGCAAAAGTGGCAACGCAACGAGTGATGAATTTAATGGGAAAAATTAAATTGTGTTTTTTACGCAAAGTCGCGTGAATTTATGTGAAAAAGGCTGAAAATGGATAAAAAAATTTATATTTACGGAGCGAGCGGACACGGGCTGGTGTGCGCTGACATAGCGCGAAATATGGGCTATGGGGAAGTGATTTTTTTGGACGATGATGAAAAAAAGGCGCAAATTTTCACGCCAAACTTGCCAAAACACGACATTTTCATCGCCGTAGGCGACAATTTTACTCGCCAAAAGCTCTTTAAAAAGGTGCAAAATGCGGGCTTTAAATGCGTAAGCCTTATCCATAAAAGTGCTATCATCGCACCTAGCGCAGATATAAGCGGTGCAAATGTCGCTATAATGCCAAATGTCGTGGTAAATGCAAGGGCAAAACTTGGTGCGGGCGTTATTTTAAATTCAAGCTGTGTCATCGAACACGAGTGCATAGTGGGCGAGTTTAGCCACATAAGCGTTGGGGCAAAGTGCGCTGGCAATGTAAGCGTGGGCGCAAGGTGCTTTTTGGGCGTAAATTCTTGCGTGTTACCAAATTTAAGCCTTTGCGATGAAGTGGTGCTTGGAGCTGGCGCGGTAATGACAAAGAGCATAAAACAAAAGGGCGTTTTTGTGGGCGTTCCTGCCAAAAAACTTGATAAAAAAGGAAAAAATTCAGCACACTTAAATTTAAAGACAAAAAATTCAAAATCAACGCCAAAGCTAAGCGAAAAATCGCCTAAAAATTCAAAAAAACAAGGCAAAAAGGACAAAAAATGAGATATTTTCTTTCTCCGCCGCATATGAGCGGTAAAGAGCAAAGCTACATAGCACAGGCATTTGAGAGCAATTACATAGCCCCTTTGGGCGAGTTTGTGAGCCGTTTTGAAGAGTCGGTTAAAAACTATGCGGGCGTGCCAAACGCACTTGCGCTCAATTCAGGCACTGCCGCGCTTCATCTGGCATTAAGAGTCGCTGGCATAGGAGCTGGGGACATAGTGCTTGCTTCAAGTTTCACATTTATAGGCTCTGTGGTGGCTTTAAAATACATAAACGCCAAGCCCGTGTTCATCGACAGCGATGAAACCCTTAACATAGACACAAAGCTACTTAAAAAGGCGATTTTAGAGTGTGAGAAAAAGCCAAAAGCCCTAATTTTAACGCATTTGTATGGTAATGCGGCTAAAATGAGTGAAATTTTAGCACTTTGCAAGGAACACAGTATCATCTTAATCGAAGATGCGGCTGAGGCTTTGGGAAGCTTTTACGAAAACAAGGCACTTGGGGCTTTTGGAGACTTTGGCGTGTATTCGTTTAATGGCAACAAAATCATCACCTGCGGTGGTGGAGGAATGCTTGTAGGAAAAGATAGCGCAAGCATTGAAAAAGCGCGTTTTTACAGCACACAAGCGCGCGAAAAAGAGCTGTTTTATGAGCATAAGGACTATGGCTATAATTACAGGCTTAGCAATGTCTTAGGCGCAATCGGTGTCGGACAAATGGAGGTTTTAGAGAAAAGAGTAGCCAAAAAACGCCAAATTCACGCTTGGTATGAGGAAAATTTAGGCGATATTTTGAGCTTTGTCGATGAGCTGCCAAATACCCGCGCAAATCGCTGGCTGAGCGTGGCTTTGCTTGATTTTTCGCCAAAAGAGCTTTTTGCTTATGAGCAAGTGGAGCTTGCGGGGGCGAAAAAATGGGACTTGCACCCTAAAATCAACGCCATCATCTCGCATTTAGCGCAGCTAAAAATCGAAACACGCCCCTTGTGGAAAGCTATGCACGCACAAGGCGTTTTTGAGGGCGAAAAAGCCTACACAAACGGCAACAGCGAGCTTTTTTTTAAAAAGGGCATTTGCTTACCAAGCGGCACAGCGATGAGCAAGGACGAAGTGGTGGGTATTTGCGAGGAAATTAGAAAAATCATTAAGGCATAAAATGGCGCGTAAAGCTGAATTTAAGGGGCAAAAATGACACATAAAAGCAAGAGATTAACCTTTTTTTTGATTTGTGATTTTGTATTATTCACGCTGTCTATTTTTTTAGCTTATGAGTTGCGATTTTCAGGCTTTATACCAAATATCTTTTATGAAAGCTTAATCAAAGCGTGGCTCGTCTTAACCGCCCTTAAATTCGCCTTTTTTGCACTTTTTGGCATTTACAAGGTGGCGTGGCGTTTTGTCTCTTTAAATGAAGCAAGAAAAATTTTCATCGCCCTAGCCTTGTCTGAGTGCGTTTTTTTGGGGATTTTTTATCTTTTTGATGACTTTTTCAACCCCTTTCCAAGAAGCGTTATCGGCATTGATTTTGTTTTGAGCTACCTTTTTATCGGTGGTTTGCGTATCAGCAAGAGAATGTTTATCGATTTTAGGCGCATTCGCTATGAAGAATCTACGCCCTGTATCGTTGTGGGCGCGACTTCAAAGGCTTTACACCTTTTAAAAGGCGCAAAAGAAGGCTCTTTGGGGCTTTATCCTGTCGCCGTCATCGATGAAAGAAAGAGTTTAATCGGCACATATTGCGATAAATTTAAAGTTCAAAGCAAAAATTCCATAAAAGACTACGCTCAAAATGGCATAAAAACGGCTATCATCGCTTTAAAATTAAACCAAGACGAGCTAAAAAAGCTCTTTGATGAGCTTGTAAGCTACGGTATAAGCGATATAAAGATATTTTCATTTACAAAAAACGAGACAAGAGACATAAGCATAGAGGATTTGCTCGCAAGAAAGCCAAAGGATTTAGACAACAAAGCCGTTAGCGCGTTTTTAAAGGGCAAGGTTGTCCTTGTGAGCGGGGCTGGCGGGACGATAGGTAGCGAACTTTGCCAGCAGTGCATTCAATTTGGCGCAAAAAAGCTCATAATGGTAGAGCATAGCGAGTTTAACCTTTATCAAATCAACGAAAAATTAAGCGCGCACAAGGACAAAATCACGCCCGTGCTGTTAAGCATACTCGATGAGAACGCCCTTGATGAGCTTTTAGCGCACCATAAAATCGACTTGATTTTGCACGCTGCTGCTTACAAACATGTCCCACTTTGCGAGCAAAACCCTAATGCAGCGGTGCTAAACAACATACAAGGCACGAAAATTTTGTGCGATTTAGCCAAAAAAAATGGGGTGAAAAAATTTGTGATGATAAGCACAGACAAAGCCGTGCGCCCCACGAGCATAATGGGCTGCACCAAACGCGTGTGCGAGCTTTACGCCCTCAATTTAAGCGAGGCGAATTTTGAAGTGTCTTGCGTGCGTTTTGGCAATGTGCTGGGTTCAAGTGGTAGCGTAATCCCTAAATTTAAGGCTCAAATCGATGCGAATTTGCCCCTAACCCTTACTCACCCTGACATTGTGCGTTATTTTATGCTCGTAAGTGAGGCGGTGCAGCTTGTCTTGCAGGCTGCTGCCATCGCAAAGGGCGGCGAGCTTTTTGTTTTAAATATGGGGCAACCCGTTAAGATAATGGATTTAGCCCAAAAAATGCTACTTTTATCGGGCAAAACGCACCTGCCCATCAAAATCACGGGCTTACGCAAGGGCGAAAAGCTTTTTGAGGAACTTTTAATCGATGAAAAAGACATTCAAACAAAGTATGAAAGCATTTTCGTAACACACAGCGAAAAATGCGACTTAAAAAAGCTCAATTCGCAAATCAACGAACTGCTCCATTCATCAAATGTAGCGCAAATTCTCGCTCAAATCGTGCCAGAATTCAAGCACAACAGCAAAGGAATGCTCTAAAAGCAAGATTATAAAAGCTTATGCAAGAGCTGTTTTTTTAAAAGGGCTTACAAAATCAGACTTCGTTCGTATCTGCGAGACGGTGCGCACTTGCTTGACGAGGCAAGTTTTTCGCAAATTTATGGGCGCAGTATCGATGAAGCGGTGCTGGCATTTTCGCAAATGGCTTGTGAGAGTGGGTTGGACGGGGTTGTTTGCTCAGCTTATGAAAGTTTAGCCGTGAAAAATGCCACGAATTCAGCCTTTCTCACGCTTACGCCGGGCATTCGTCCCTTTGATGAGAGCAAGGATGACCAAGCAAGAGTGGCGAATTTAGCTGTGGCAAAGGCAAACAAAAGCGATTTCATCGTGGTAGGACGCCCGATTTATAAGGCTTTAAATCCGCGCCAAATCACAGAAAAAATCCTTGCCGAGCTTTGATTATTTGTTTAAATTCTTAAATTCAACAAATTTTAAGCAAATTTTTTGTTATAATAAACGCAAGATTTTAAAATCAATCTTTGTAAGCCTTAAAACAAGTGGCGCGAAACTTTTGCGACATCGTAAAGGGCTTTAAAGCTTGAATTTACAGCCCAAAGGAGCATTTTTGGACCCTAGCCAGATTCCCCCCGCGATAAATGCGGGATACTCTACGCTGATGATTTTGGCGGCTTTATTTTTCGTTTTTTTAAACGCTTTTTTCGTTTTGTGCGAATTCAGCATTGTCAAAGTGCGCCATTCTAAACTCGAACAACTTCTCAAAGAAAAAAAAGGCGGCGCAAAGCAAGCACTTGAAATCTCATCAAACCTTGACACTTATTTGAGTGCTTGTCAGCTAGGCATTACGCTCAGCTCGCTTGCGCTTGGTTGGCTTGGAGAGCCTGCCATAGCTCGTTTGCTTTCGGCGTGGCTCGAAAACACCACACTTTCGCCTACTTTAACGCACACCATAGCCATAGCCATAGCCTTTGCGCTCATCACGCTGCTGCACGTTGTGCTTGGTGAGCTTGTCCCAAAGAGCGTGGCTATCGCCTTAGCCGATAAAACCGCACTTTTAATAGCCCGCCCCTTGCATATCTTTTGGCTGCTCTTTTATCCGCTCATCAAAACCTTTGATTTTCTCGCAATGCTGGGCTTAAAATTCATAGGCATAAAGCCAGCAAAAGAGAGTGAAACGGTGCATTCTGATGAAGAGATTAAAATCATCGCCAGCGAAAGCCAGCGTGGCGGGGTTTTGGACGAGTTTGAGACGGAGATTATCCGCAATGCTGTGGATTTTAGCGATATAGTCGCCAAAGAAGTGATGACACCGCGCAAGGATATGATTTGCCTTAACAAAAACAAGTCCTATGATGAAAATATGAAGATAGTGAGCGAATACAAACACACGCGTTTTCCATACATAAACGACTCCAAAGACAGCATTTTGGGTATGATACACATAAGGGATTTGATGAAAAACGAGATTGTTGGGGGGCAAAAGCGGCTTGATGATTTCGTGCGCCCTATGTTTTTGGTGCCAGAAAATGTCAGTATCTCTAAAATCCTTATCCGTATGAATAAAGAACGCACTCACACTGCCTTAGTAGTCGATGAATACGGCGGCACAGCGGGCTTAATCACTATGGAGGACATAATGGAGGAAATCGTGGGCGACATAAATGACGAACACGATGATAAAATCGAGGATTACAAGAAATTAAGCGATGATATATATGAATTTAAGGGGCGTTACGACATAGAAAGTGTCGAAGAACTCTTAAATATCGTCTATCCAGAGGATTTAGACCAAGTAACTATCGGCGGCTATGTGTTTAACCTGCTCGGGCGTTTGCCTGTTGTCGGGGACAAGGCGGAGGACGAGCTGTGCTACTATGAAGTCAAAAGAATGGACGGCAACGCGATAGACAAGGTAAAAGTGGTGAAAAAGGTGGAAAAAGATTAAAATGCTTGATAAAATGCCTTAAATTTACATAAAGGGCGTTTATTTGACAAGAACCTTGCAAGCTTTTTGTCTTATCTAAACACCTTTTTTTAAAATTTAGAGCCGCTTGTAAGGCTTTTTGTCGATGAATTGATTTGAATTCTAGCTTGATGGATTGTTTTGAAGCATTTGCTAAATTTAAGCTAAAATTTATTCTGATTTTTTAGTTGTAGCCCTTAACAAAATTCCAAATTCGCCGATAATAGCTTTGAGTCAATTAGAAGGAGCTAAGATGATTTCAGGCGTGAGTAATACCTCGTTACTTGTTGCCACGAGCGTCAATGCACTTAAAAAGGCTATTGATTCTAACGAGGAGGCGTTGATGACTCTCATTGACGCTTCGGACAGCGAAAGCAGTGGCGAGAGCGAAGGTTTAGACATTTATGCGTAGTGTAAGAGTCCGCAAGGGCTCTTATCACCGCCTTGCAAGTAAATACTGTTGTTTTGTCTCTTGTAAAATTCACAAAATAAGCCAAGGGTTTCATAAATTTGCAAATTTTACTCATCTTAATAATAAAATTCACATTTTTACAAAAAATTAACTTTGCATAAGCATTATTCAAGTATAATTAAGTTTAAAATGACTGAATTTAAAGAAAAGCGATGACGAAAATCAAAGAACTTATCCACAGCGAGACCTTTCCGGGCATTTTGCTCATCATTTGCACCCTGCTTGCCTTGCTGTGTCAAAACACCATTTTTAGCGTGATTTACGAGCATTTTTTACACATAGAAATTTCCTTTGAAGCCGACTTTGCCACAGGCGAGAAGGTAAAGCTCTCCAAAAGCCTGCTGCACTGGATAAATGACGGGTTGATTGCGATTTTTTTCCTTTGTATAGGGCTTGAACTCAAATACGAGATTATGCGCGGGCAGCTGCGCAATATCCGCTCAGTAAGCCTGCCGATTTTTGGCGCACTTGGCGGTATGGCTATGCCTGCGCTCATTTTCGCGCTCATCAACTGGAACGACAACTACGCCTTAAAGGGCTGGGCTATCCCCACAGCTACTGACATAGCCTTTGGCGTGGGCGTTTTGATGCTGCTTGGCAAGCGCGTGCCGAGTTCTTTGAAGCTTTTTTTACTCTCACTAGCGATTTTTGATGATTTTGGCGCGATTTTAATCATCGCTTTGTTTTACACAAGTGAGCTGAGCCTTGCTGCGCTGATAGTTTCAGCACTTTGTATAGCTTGTCTTGGGCTTTTGAATTATTTAAGAGTAAGCAAACTCCCATTTTACTTTATCACGGGCGTGCTTTTGTGGCTTGCTATGCTGCAAAGTGGAGTTCACGCCACACTTGCAGGCGTCATCGTTTCGCTTTTTATCCCGCTTGAAAGAAAGGACGGAACGCCCTTTTTAAAGGCACTTTATGCGGATTTGAATTCTTGGGTTGTCTTTTTTATCTTGCCGCTTTTTGCCTTTGCAAATGCGGGCGTGGATTTGCGTCAAATGGACTTTTCACAGCTTTTAAACCCCGTGAGTGTCGGCATTTTCTTGGGGCTTTTTGTCGGCAAGCAAGTGGGCGTGTTTTTACTCTCGTGGCTGAGCATACAAATGAAACTTGCGCATTTGCCCCAAAATGTGAGCTACAAGCAATTTTACGGCATTTGCATACTCACGGGCATAGGCTTTACGATGAGCCTTTTTGTCGATGGCTTAGCTTATGCAAACCCCGCTGCCTTTGGCTACACCGACCGCCTTTCTGTGCTTGTGGCAAGTTTTACCAGCGGTATCGTGGGCTATGTGTATTTGCGTTTTATCAAGGCAAATGAGGGCTAAAATTTGCAAAAATTAAGAGCGATTTTCAAAAACGAAGCCCTTGGCGGTGTGCTACTCATCATCTTTACCCTGCTTGCCTTGTGGATAGAAAACGGCGTATTTCAAGGCTTTTACAAAGAGTTTTTAAATTTACCCGTTGGCTTTGTCATCGGTTCTTTCGAGCTGATAAAGCCCTTTTTGCTGTGGATAAATGACGGGTTGATTGCGATTTTCTTTTTTTCCATAGGGCTTGAACTCAAAAAAGAATTCACACAAGGGGATTTTAAAAACCCGCGAAACATTACCCTACCGCTTTTTGGCGCACTTGGCGGCATACTCGTGCCTGCCTTTATTTTTGCCCTTATCAATTTGGGCGACACGCACGCCTTGCGTGGCTGGGCTATCCCCACAGCTACTGATACGGCTTTTGCCTTGGCGATTTTGATAATGGTTGGCAAGCACCTGCCCACTTCGCTTAAAATTTTCTTGCTCTCGCTAGCGATTTTTGATGATGTGGGCGCGATTTTAATCATCGCCATTTTTTACACAAGCAAATTAAGCCTTGCGGCTTTGATTACGGCTGGGCTTGTCATCATCGTGCTTTTGGTGCTAAATTTTCTCAATGTTACGCGCAAGTGGATTTATTTTCTTTGCTCGCTCATTTTGTGGTTAAGCGTGCTTAAAAGCGGGGTTCACGCCACGCTTGCAGGGCTTATCACGGCTTTTTTCATACCGCTTCACACGAAAAGCGGAGAGCCTTTTTTAGAAGAAATTTACGAAAGCCTTAAATTTTGGCTTGCTTTCATCATCTTGCCGCTTTTTGCCTTTGCAAATGCGGGCGTGAATTTATCGCAAATCGACTTTAAAAGCGTGTTTTCGCCCGTGTTTTTGGGGATTTTTTTGGGACTTTTTGTCGGCAAGCAAGTGGGCGTATTTTTGTTCTCGTGGCTCAGTATCAAGGTAGGGCTTA
>OIYR01001033.1_pt1 | contig 14724 bp, 15 predicted proteins | sample 1588221 | NCBI WGS metagenome assembly OIYR01 (sample SAMN03283292) | human gut metagenome | biome: human-associated habitat; material: feces | host: Homo sapiens | place: Peru | collected 2012 | reverse complement strand
CGAATATGGTCAACGGTAGATGTCCCGGGTGTGATTATATCAATCCCGTGGAGACTTGTATGTATGGATTGTACCCTTTTGGGTGCAATCAGATGTATTATACAGGTCTCTTTACGGCTGTGATTTTCATATCGGCGTGGGCTCTGACGTTGTCTGTTCGACTTTGATAGGCAGTTGGAAGAGCCTCAGTGTGTGGAATAGACAACAGGACGATTCCACGCTTTTTTTGTGTCTCAATTTAACGATTTTTCTGTCTAGAAATAAGTTAGCACCGATATGAAAGTCGATGAATGGACATCTAATGATGGACACACCCTAGGAGGTGGTGAATTCCCTCCTTGCGCTGGACTTACCTCCAGCGTCCTCCCCGAAGCTCAAAGTACCATTTCCGCAGAGAGTTCACAAACAGGGGTGTCCACCAAAAATGCACTTTTGGTAACTAAGCCCAAAGCACCACGAGAGGCAGATATTCCTCACTGGTATGCCTTACGCACCACCTATGGTAGAGAGAAAAAGGCATATGACTATTTGACCGCCAAAGGTATCACGGCTTTCTATCCTACCACTAATGTAGTAAAACTTATAAAAGGTAAGCGCAAAAATGTTACCGAATCCCGTTTACCCAACATCTTCTTTGCCTATGGTACAGAAGAGCAACTCAAAGAATATGTTTACGATAACGTAAACCTCCCTTTCCTCCGTTTTTATTATCGCCACATCCACGAAGGGAATACGATTAAAAAGACTCCATTGATAGTTCCAGACAATCAGATGGACAGTCTGAAAATCATCTGTGCTGCCGATGCAGATAACACCTTCGTATCTTTAGTCAAAGTTCCAAAGTTTGAGAATGGACAGCTGGTAAAGGTTACCGATGGCGCATTTAAGGGAGTGATAGGAAGGGTTGCAAGATGGCAAGGACAACAGAGGGTTGGTATTGTTGTTGATGACTTGGTTACAATAGCAACAGCTTATATACCTAATGCTTTTATTGAAAAAATATGAGATAAACAATGGTTACTTTGGAATAATTCAATCCATTAAGTTTTGTAATAATCAATAGAATATAGTTATGTCAGAATATTATAATCCAGAAGTTCAGCAACTTTATCCAGATACTTGTGCAATTAAGTCACAACAATTGATTCTTAAGGATTTCGGAATAGATGTTTCTGAAACAGAGTTAGTACAGGCAGCCAATGCAAATGGTTGGTATAATGGAGGTGGTACGTCTCCTGAAGATGTTGGCAATTTGCTTAATCTTGCCGGAATACCTGTGTCAAAACAATCCAATGCAAATGTATTTAACTTGGTCAATGAATTGGCACAGGGACACGAAGTCATTGTTGGCGTTGATGCTGATGAATTATGGCACAATTCATGTATTAACGAAAAATTGTCAAATTGGCTCAATGATGTTTTGGGAGAGCAAGGAGGCAATCATGCATTGATTGTTGCTGGAATAGACACTCGTGATCCAAACAATATACAAGTTATTGTAAAAGACCCAGGAAGTGGTGAAGACGGTAAACCTTATCCTTTGGACCAGTTTATGGACGCTTGGTCTGATACTCAATGCTATATGGTATCAACAGATGTAGCTGCTCCCCAAAATGTAAGTGGCATGGAAAACTTTAACTATCAAAGTGGACATATAGATAAAGTTGTAGGTATAGACTATTCTCAATTCCAAATATTTAATGATATTAGTACGGGACTCCCTGCTCCTATAACTGATATTAATGGAAACATTGCTTATAATCCATCTATGTCATCGTTGGTTGATGCTTATATGGATGTTGCGCATAATGAGATACCATTGTCGCAGATATGGTCTCCACAATATGAATTTAACAACCACTTGGATTTTGATACCATTCAATCTGCAATGTGTGACACTCTCCATTCTGGTATTAATCATGTTGATTTAAATTCTGAATTAAGTTGGGATAATTATATGATGACAAATGGTTTGTCAGAAATGACAAATATCGATTATTTTAATTATCTTAATCAAACGATAGACTCCTTAGATCCAATTATAGATATGGCTTCGATCGATGTGTATAATCAGCAGCTAATGATGCTGGATTATTGCAACTATAACCACTTGGATTTTAGTACTGCATTTTACGATAATTGTTTTGACCTATAATATTTGACAGAAATGATAAATATTCAAGATACGACAGCTCGCTTTAAAAGTATATTCAACAATGTTTGCAAGATACTTAACGAGTATCATAAGAAAATGGCTATTGATACAATCAATGAACTGTTTTCAAAATTATCATCAAACCAAACAACAATAATGGTTTGCGGAGAGTTCAAACGTGGAAAATCAACTTTTATCAATGCTTTACTGGACATGCCTCTATGTCCAACCGATGAACATATTGCGACTTCTACTGTTTCCATTATAAAATATGGAGAAAAGCAAAAAGTAACTCGTTTTTATGATACAGAGGATGGAGTTAAAGAGGAAATTGTAGAATATGAGAAAATAAATCAATTTGCAAAAGGTTCAAATCTCGAAATAGACAATACTGTAATGCTTGTGATAGAGGTCCCATGTAATCGTTTGAAAGATGGACTGACTATCATCGATACCCCTGGTGTAGGAGGATTAAATCCAAGGCACAGATTTTTGACATTAAGCGCAATACCTAAAACCGACACCATTTTCTATATGGTATCGGTTGGAGAGCCTATGACTACAATAGAATTGGATTTTCTTAAAAAGGATATATTACCAAAATCAAAAGCATATAAAGTAATTTTAAATCGTGTAGATGAATTGGAAGATGATGAAATAGAAGAAGCCATTAATGATTGTAAAAAGAAAATTTGCTCCTATTGTGATGTTGATAATATAGACGTAATTCCTGTATCTGCTTATTTGTGGCAAGAATATAATAAGTCGCATGACGAAATTGACGGAGAAGCTTCATTTCATAAACTTATCGAAAAGGCTATAGATGAGATTTGTTATACGTATTGCTTATCATTGCTGCAGATTCTAAAGAATACTTTGGTGGATGAGATGCAAAGCATTTTGACACTTATAAAAAAGGAACAGGAGAATCTTTCAGATCCAAATCCTGATAAAATTAAGAAAATTGTTGCCAATCGGGAGAAACTCAAAAATATGCTATATGGATTGCAGCAAGATGGTTCCGAAATAAAGAAACAAGTTTCTTTTGTTTTGAAAGAAGCACGTGCCAATGTGTTGTCTGAAATATCCAAAAGCAGCGTGCTGTTATCATCTGATAGATTGGATGAGGTGTTGAATGATGATAGGGCTGTCGGAGAAGATGGGGATAAATGGGTCTTGGATGAGATAAATAAGGATATACAAAAACTTATTTGTGACATTGATGATGAAATCAATTATGCGTTTGAAGAGTCCCTTGGAATTATTCAGCAAGATTTGAATATTGATCAATATTCATTTAATGGGCAGATGGAAGCTAATCTCAAAGTAAGAGAACGTAGGGAAGGAGAAGTCACTTGTGGAATGGTGCGCCAAGTGCTCCCTGGACTATCGGTTGGTGGTATCGGTTGGGGTGTAGCATCTGCTGCAGGTGGATTTTTTAGTGGCTTAGGAACGGCTTTGACTGGTACTGCGGTAGGCTCTTTGTCTGTAGGACTGGGAGCATTAATTAGTACTGTTGCTTTACCTGTAGGAATTGTTGCTGGTGCAGCATTTATATGGCAATCTTTAAAAGGAGAAAATAATGCTCGAAAAATTGCTGATATGCGAAGGAAACTGACACCACGTATCTCACTCTTGACTAATGAGATACAAACCTATGTCAATAAGAGATTTGAAAATTTCAATACTGCTGTAAGCGATTACTTTGAAGAAATCGCAAAAGAGTTGAATGCTCAGATGGGTGATTTGCAAGAAAGCTATAAAAAATGTCAGCAAGACAGTTTAGCAATAGCAAATAGACGTAAAGAATTAGAAAGTAAACTACAAGTATTAAATACTGCTTTAGTACAGGCAAAAGTTCTACTTTCAAACTCGTTTCATTAAATGAGAAATACAATAAGTTATATAAATGAACAGTTGTACAACACCCTTGTCGCATCCAAAGAAATACTTGGTGGGTGTAGTCAAGAAATTAGCAATTGTTTGGATACTGCAATAAATAAGTTAAATGCACCGATTCAGCTGGCTATCATTGGTAAAATAAGCAGTTCTAAGTCAACTTTGGTAAATGCTATATTGGGTGCTTCGGACATTGTTGCAACAGGAAAAGCAGAGCTTACGTACAATGTCAATTGGTTGAAGTATGGCAGTCTTGATGATGACATAAAAATAGTGTTCAAAGATCTAACATATGATATTAAGCCACGAAAAGAGTGGACAAGATTGGCTAATAGACTTAGTGATGAGGAAGCTATTGAAAATGAAGATCTAAAACAATATATTGATAAAATCAAGTATATTGAAGTTCCTTATCCTTCTGAAATTCTAAAGTATGTCAATATCATCGATACCCCAGGGTTATATTCATATTACCGTAAGGATTCTGAGAACACAATATCTTTTTTGAAAGAAGTCAAGCCAGATGCAGTAATAATGTTGTTTACGAAAAGCATTCTTTCAGAAGATATGGAAACACTTTCTAAATTTCAGGAAAAGGCTTCAGAAACACAACGACTATTTAATCTAAATCCATTAAATGCTATAGGTATGTTGGCAAAAATGGATGAATGTTGGAAAATTTCTGAAAAGAAAAATCCATATAGTATATGTAGAAGAGTTATAGAGGATTTAAAAAGAGAGAATCCAATATTGAATACGACCTTTTTCGAAATACAACCAATCAGTGCAATGTTGGCTTTGGCATCAACATTTGTGAAGGAGGATTTCTCTTTATTGTCGAATTTGGCGAAGTTGGATGATGGCAACATTGAGACTATGTTTAAATCTAAAAGACATTTTTTAGCAGGAGCGGGTTGTATAACACTGACGCAAGAGGAACTAAAACAACTTATAGGGCATTATGGATTATACGGTTTGTATGCAATTGTTACATTTTTCAAGCAGCACAATAGTTGCTTGCCGGAAGACTTGGCTCTATACTTAGAACAAATAAGTGGTTTTAAACAGTTCAGAAAAATCTTGTTGGCACATTTTCGTGATAGAGCAGTTTTGATAAAAACACAAAATTATGTTTCGGAAATCATCCATACATGTGAGAAAGTCAGAAATGCAACAAATGACATTCTTACAAAAGAGCTTATAGACAAAGTACAGATAAAAATAATGACCATGTTGATGTCTATCCATGAATATGCAGAATGGCATTATCTGGCAAAAATATATAATGGTGATTTTAATCATTTAGAAAAGAAAATGGTAGAAGAATACAAAGTGATTTGTGGTGAGAACGGCAATTCGGTTATAGACAAACTTTCACTTGATCCCAAATGTACCGTAGAAGATATGCGTGCAAAGGCTTCTGAACGTGCTTCTTATTGGAACATCCAATATAATATGGCAAGAATTAGAAAACCCAAAGATGCAGAATTGTTCAAAGTAATGTCTGAATCCTACAAGGTTCTTGGACAACGTATAGACGAAATGGCACAAAAAGAAAAAGAAGCTAAGGAGATTCTAAATATGGCGCATGCCTTTTTTTATGGTGAATAACATATGAATATAGCTGTTGAAATAGGTGCTTATGGCATAAAAGTGGCCATTCAAAACAATGGAAAGGTGGAGATGGTAAAATTAGGGGACTCTTTGTCACCCTATATTATTCCATCTTTAGCTTATGTTGCAAAATCAGGGCAAATCATTTTTGGCAATTTGGCGGAATTGTGTGACATCAACAATGGTGAGCGTATTTTTTTGTCAGAAATGATGCCATCAGACAACAAGACTGAAGAAATATATGAGAAATTATTTGCTTTTATAAAAGATCTGATAGTTTCTTCGTATAAGCAGTCTGTTTCAAATGTTACAATGATTGTGCCACCTTATTTCCAAAGTGTAGATCCCAGAAAAAAAGTCATGCGAGAGGCCTGGATGCATAATGGCATATATAATTTAGATTTCATTTCATCTGATGTTTCTACTTGTTATAGAAAGTTGAATTTAAGCAATAATGAGTCTGCACTTGTTTTTGATATTGGGTATAATGGCACTGTTATATCGGTTGTAAGACGAGATAAAAATGTATTTCGTTCTATAGCAAATAAATATATAAAAGGTATTGGAGGAAGAGTATTCTGTAATATGATATATTCAGACATAGAAGAGCAATCAAAATTACAATATGATTCTTTTGCACAGATAATCCAAGTTCAGAACATAGATAGGGTTAGCCGTATAATTATGGAAAGCTTGTCGTCTAAAGAAAATGTTGTGACAAGTGTTCCATTTACGGATTATATATATTTTATTACCAGAGAAGAATTTAATGGAATGATAAACAAACCTTTAGAGGAATCGCTGAATGAATGTCTTGATTGCATAAAAGATTCTGGTAATTCGATGAGTGGAATTAAGAAAATTCTCTTGACAGGAGGTTGTTCACAAATACCTTATATAGAAAAAATATTAAAATTGTTTTTCAATACAGAAAATTCAGAAAAAATAGATATCATAGCTCCCAAAAGTACAGAAGACGCTTTGTTTGCTGCTTGTAAGGGTGCTTTCACTGTACAACAAACTTCAAGTTTAAAATTCTAAAAAATGAAAATAAGTATATTAGGAGTATCACGCTCAGGAAAGACATGTTATATAAGTGCTATGTCTCAAGTACTAAAAAATTGTAATTTAGGAAATGGATGTAGGGTGTCATTGAAAACTAATGATATTGCCAAACAACTTGAATTAGATAATAATTTTATGAGTATGGCGACAGAAAGGGAATGGCCTAAGGGAACTGATACAACAACATCTTATGATTTCCGAATCCATTTTCAAAGTCAAGATGCAAGCCTGCAGTTATCATCACTTACCATGGATGATTATAGAGGTGGTATGTTAAATGGCATGGGTAAACAAGACAAGATTGATCGTGATAGCTTTATAGAATCATTGTCGGATACTGCGGTTATAACATTCTTGATAGATGGAACTACCGTCTTAAATGCAATGGACGAGTTAGATAAGGATGCAACTCATAGAGGAGAAACGCAAGCTCCAGAAAAGTTAGCGGCGATAAATGAAATCTCTATAATGGAGAATATCCTTTATAAGCGAATCCAAAATAAAGCCGATATTCCACCCGTATTAATCGTAATAACCAAGTCAGACGTTTTTGCCTCAAAGGAAGAACTTAATAATGGCATTTCTTTAGTTAAAGACTTGTTGTCTGCATTGTTTTCCTTCGGCAATAGACTTTTTGTTGGAATTACAACTGTTTCTTTAGGCTCTGGTCTTGATAAGGGTGATAACAATAGTATTATTGGTCAATTAGATATAAGTACTCAAAACAATGTACATATCCCGATGCTATTTGCTTTCTATGCATATCTGGATGCAGAATATGAAAAATTGCCTGACAAAACGAACACAGATAAGGTTATGTCTGCTATTAGAAAAGTATTTGCAGGAAAAATTTCATTTTATGACAATGGTAAAGAAGCATTTTCTATAGACTAAAATATGACACGAAAATATTTATTTTGCTATACTCGCACCAAAAACATAGACTATAGAAATGTCTATGGGGTTGATGCTTCAATCTGTCCTCAACCAATACAAGATATATTCTTGGGTAGGATAAGTGCATTATTAAACAATACGGCAGACGAAAATCTCAAAGATCCTGTGTATGTCTATTTTAGACAAGATGATATAATACTTTATGGAATTGCCTGTTTAAATAGTGTTCTTTCCGCAGATTACTGTTTGGAAAAAACAAATGGTCGTGTAAGAGGATTCTTTGGAATAATTGAGAAAGTAAATGATGTCGCTCAAGCCGTTCCATATTCGCTTGACTTTTATATTAAGTTGTATGAGACGTATATTGTTCCCAAATGGAACTCATTTACCTTTCACTACAATGAAAGTATAGAATTTGACATTCCTATTGATGTTTCTGATAGTGTAATTAAACCTTTGGCAGGAAGTTCTTTAAATAGCGACTTAAATATTTGTAGAGTATTTTTGTCTCCACGACTTTCCTCAAAATGGTTATCAGAGGCATTGGCATACAAAGGAAATATGTCTATCGCAATAGGAATATCAAACAAAGAACAAGTTACAGAAGACAATTTTCCTTTAATGAATGCAAGTTTAAAGAATGAAGAATGTCGTTCTTATGAAGATGTTGCAGTTTGTCATACTTGTTCTAACTGTGGAAGGAAAGTTAAACAAATACATTCCAATGATTTGTGTACAGATTGTTCGGAAAAACAAATAGCGGTTTTGCACAAAAAAAAGGAAGATTCTACAATTTTAGAAATCCCCAAACATCATTGTAATAGGTGTGGAAAAATAGTAGCAGAAGTCTATACAGAAGAAGAATTGTGTTCTGATTGTTATAATGCTTATGTTGTAGGTAGAAAAAAAATACGCAGAAATATCGGTATTATAATTTGTCTTATATTAGTTGGATTTTTAACGTATTTATTCACTCCAAAATCTGTGTTTAATACATTGAATTTGAGAGAAAATCAAATAGATACAAGTAAGAGCTGCATATTTCAAACAAGTGTAGATGTTTACTCGAAAGACTCTTTAGAAAAAGATACATTAAAAAAGTACTATAAAAAGTAAGAAGATTATGAGAGGAATAGGAAATAATAATATACAAGAAACAAAATCAGACTTTTCTACAAAGTTTGACAGATTGTATGCTACTCAAAAGTATATAGCAGCATTTGACTTATGTATTCAAAACGTTAAAACATCTTCTATTGATGAAGTTCAAAAGAAAGCCCAATTAGTCATACCTAAATTAAAAGGGAACTTAGAACTATCTAATGTAGATAAATTTACTTATGATGATATTGTCGATATTTTTATTGGTACTAAGCATAAGATGAAGATGAAAAATGGAAAGCTAATAATTTCATTTTCTTTAGTAGAAATATGTAAAGAATATAAAAAAGTTTATATAACTTGTCACTCAAGAGTTTCCTTATTCTTAGCTATATTATTGAGCCTTATCACTCCATTTTTGATGATAGGTTTAGGATTTCTCTTGTCTTTAATCACTTGTGAGTTTTTTAACATGTCTAAAGATCGTTCCGGCATACTATTTATAGGAATACCTATTATTCTTGGTGGAATTGTAATAAAGAAAGTCTGGACATTACAACATAATAACTGGAAAATCTTGCGAAAAATCGCAATAGGTTTATTAAATAAACATACAGAACAATGAGGGGATATAAAACGAATGAGGATAAACTGCGAGAAGCGTCAGTAGAGCAGAAAAATGTCCAAAAGAGAACAGAAAAGTATACCACGAAAGAATTTAAAGCTTTTATACTTGTCATATTTATGTTAATACTGGGAACTTGTGTTATTATTATTAGCCATAATCATAAAGTTGTTGAAAAACATCCAGATTATGAATATGCAGATTCTGATTCTTTATCAACAGACTCTGTAGCGGAAGTTATTGCATTAGCTGATTCTGTAGCGGATGAAACAGTCATTACTAATGATGATAACGAAGAAAGCATAGACAATGGTGGTGCCCCTTTATCAACTGGTGAGATAGAAGATGGTAAAGGAGGATATGATGATAATGCAGAAGGATATTTCAGTATGTATGCCGATAAATATATAACCGAGAATCATGATGTGTATTTCGACGGACGCTTTAGCGACTCCAAGGGTACTTATCCTATAATGTTAAAATTTGAACTGGATGATAACTGGCATGCAGGCGTATGTTATTATTACAATGTTGATTATGGAACAAAACTAAAAATGCGAGTTCGTTTTACAGAAGAAGAAATGATTATCCGTGGTAATACGGATGGTTGTGAATTTACAATGAGATTTACACCAACAAACGAAGGGTGTTGGAGTGGAACTGTACAAAATGGAAGTCATCATCTAAATGCATCTATCAATCCAGTAAATAGATAAGAACATGAGAGGGTATAAAACAAAAGACAATATGATGCCAGATGCATCAAATGAGCATAATAAAAAAGTGTCATGCAACAATAAAAGTAAGAAAAGTGGTTTGATAAAATATTTTATTTTTGTTGTGCTTTTTATCGTGCTATTAATTGTGGCATATAATCTGCATAATAATCAGCCATATACTCCAGAACAATCAAATGAGGAATATGTGTCTAATGACACAATTCTTAATAGTGAGGACTCCATACAAAATAATGAAGAGAATGAAGCTTATGAAAAGAAAGGGTTACAGACAGGGGTGCATAATGGTCATGAATATGTAGATTTAGGATTAAGCGTAAAATGGGCAACACGTAATATTGGAGCTAAAGCATATTATGAATATGGAAAATACTTTACTTGGGGAGATATAAATAGCATTAAACATGACGAATATTGTAAAACTTTTGGTGAAGAAATTTATGATATATCGGGAGATAAAGAATATGATGCAGCTTTAAGTCATTGGGGAGGTCAATGGAGATTACCGACAAAAACAGAATTTGAAGAACTTATAGAAAAATGCACTATAAAAGAAAAAGTAGTGGGTAAATATAATGGTTGCTTAGTTACTGGTCCAAATGGAAACAGCATTTTTCTTCCATTAGCAGGTTTATCTCAAAATGCAGAATTTGATGACAAATCTGTTGGAGAGGTAGGTCGCTATTGGACTGCAACATCTAATGATAAAGAATGTGCCTATTATTTAGATATTGAATATGGAAACGTTCTTCATGTTTATTCTGTAGCGCGCTTTTATGGCTATTCGATACGTCCTGTATATGACAATAAAGAGCGCATTGGATTTGATGAGTTATAATGGCATGAAACAATTATGAAAGATAAATACAAAATATAGTATATCTTTGTTGTTCGAAGAATAGAATCCAAATATATACAAAATTTATGAGAAATTAATATAATAACATGAATAAAAAAAGTTACATCTGGGGAGTATTACTGCTTTTCCTTGGCATATTCGTTTGGGGGGCATGTCTGAGTTATGATGACAGTATTGCACTTCCTGTAATTACGATTGATTGGAAATATATAAAAGATGTTTCGGATTGCTGTTGCTGTGGAGATGAAAATGGAAACTTTTGGGCATCAATTTCTGGCATAGCATCTTTGATCATGGGAATATTGGCTTTTCTTGCATGGCGTCAGTCAATACATGCCAGATTATACGCATCTTTTGAAAATCTTTATGCTAGTTTGTTGGCACAGCAGCGTAATCTTTTTGAAAGTTCCTGTATAATTCACACTCTGTTGAAGACTGACCATACGAAAAATACGGTGACTACTGTCATAAATGGAGCAGATTTTAGTGTTAATATAGCAAAGGACCAACCTGTAACAACTAATTTTTATAATTATTATCGTGATATTGTAAATGCATATAAAGGACAAACTTTCGATTTTCCAACAATATCAAAAATTTGGAATGATTTTGTTTCCCAACTCGTTTACCGGGCAAATTTCCTGAATTGCTTTAAATTCTTATATAATATTATAGATACGATCGAAGCGTCTGAATTAAGTGATAAAGATAAAGCACTGTATATGGAACGAACACAGGCTTTGTTAAATCAAGACGAATTATTATGTTATTACATTAATTTGATAGTCAGTTCTGGTGGATATGAACAGAGACATCTTGCTACTTTGCGGAAATATAATTTCTTCAAGGATTTGGTAAATTCAGATTTGTATAAGGATATTCTGCATAGCAGTATAGCATCTTCTTTAAAACAAATGATGAGTAGTGATTCTTAGCAATATATATACTTAATGAACTAATTTAAAATGACATCGTAACGTATCTTGAGATAAACATTCAACTATCTTAAGATTCTTTGTCCAAGCAAAATTTGTTTTTTTAGATAGTAACGTATATATACTTATGGACACCGAATGAGAAAAAAAATCATCACATACCTTCTCCTATTGCTCTCTTTGTCTGTCTCCGCACAGACAAAGAGAGCTTTGGTTATAGGATTAGGTGAACTGCAGGATAAGGCTTGGAATAAAATCAATGGTGACAAGGATGTGCCGCTTGTGCAAGGAATGCTGAAAAGTGCAGGATTCAAGTCGGTAACCCAATTATTTATTAAAATAGCTAAAAATAGAACAGAAAAACAAGTAAAAGTTAGTTTCCTGTTCAAAATTTAGCTATCTTTGCATAAAATAAGCTGCGGATCGGCAATTGAAACAAGTTTCATTGCTCTCGCACTTGCATTATTTTTGCAATATGATATTGGATTTAGAACATATAGGTAACATACCAGTCAGTACTTCGGTAATAGCTTCGTTGTTTACAAATATTGAAGCTGGGAATCAGAAAGTGCGCAATCTTGAGGCGGCTCATAAGATTATCCGCCTCAAGAAGGGGCTTTATGTGGTCTCTCCAAATGTGTCTCGTGTTGCTCTATCCACAGAACTTGTTGCCAATCATCTTTATGCTCCTTCATACGTATCAATGCAGACGGCTTTGCGTTATTATGGCTTAATCCCAGAAGCTGTATATACTACCCAGTCGATGACACTAAAGCATTCTCGTTGTTTTGATACTCCTGTAGGACGCTTTGAGTATAAGAACATGTCAAGAGAAGCTTTTCCCATAGGAATCACAAGCATCAATAGGCAGAGTTACGCCTTTCTGATGGCAACCCCCGAAAAAGCACTTTGCGATTTGATTGCTAATTCTCCCAAGGTTAACTTACGCTATCTGAAAGATGTTGAGGTCTATTTGGAAGAGGACATCCGAATGGAAATGGATGATTTTAAGAATATGGACATAAGCATATTTGAGCAATACGTTCAGGTTGGCAAAAAGTCTAAATCCATAGAAACTCTAATTAAATATTTAAGAAAATGAGCACAAACGAAATATTCGAATGAAAATAAGAATCATTATATACTTACTCCTGTTGCTCTCTTTACCTATGCAGTTACATGCACAGGTAAAGAGAGCTTTGGTTATAGGGTTAGGAGAACAGCAAGATAAGGCTTGGAATAAAATCAATGGTGACAAGGATGTGCCGCTTGTGCAAGGAATGTTGAAAAGCGCAGGATTCAAGTCGGTAACGACATTGATGAATCGGCAGGCTACAAAGGCTGGTATCATTGGGGCATTCAAGAAAATGACAACATCTTGTAAGCAAGGAGATGTGGTGTATATCCACTACTCTGGACATGGACAGCAGATGACGGATGTGCATAATGACGAGAAAGACGGACTGGATGAGTGCTGGATTCCATATGATGCCTATCGAAAAGCAAGCGCAACATATCATGGGGAGAAACATCTGACAGACGATGAACTGAATGTTTATCTTAATGCCATCCGTCATAAAATAGGTGCAAAAGGGAAACTGCTTGTGGTGATAGATGCTTGCCATAGCGGTGATGGTACTCGTGGTGATAATGACGAGGTGGTGCGTGGTGTGGAAGATACATTGGTAGTAGATAGCCTGAATGGTCGTGGCTTATATGAGACTTTCGAAATGCTTAAATCCCTCTTTATGGGTGACTATGACAAGGAAAAAATCATTAATGATAAAGCTAAGCCTTTGGCGGAACGATGGATTACGATTAGTGCTTGCAAGAGCGACCAAGTGAACATCGAGATGAAAAAGCCTGCTGTCGGCAAATTGACATATGCCTTGTGGACGGAATTGAAGAATAGCGACAAGGTAAGCAATGGTGAATTTATGAAACGAATCAGAAAGTTCGTAAACCGAAATACTAATAGCAGACCACAACAGCCGGAAATGACAGGTGAAGACATCGGAAAATATAATATAACTGATATTTTGAACAAATAGAATGGCAAAGACAATACAAATGCGTACATCGCAACAGGAGAAGGAAGCCCGACTTGTTGCAGGCATGTACGATAAGAACAAGAAGATACAGTCGGAACTGTATGCTTATTGCTCACGATACTTTTGGGCAAACTATCGTGGCGTGTTCTTTGCTGATGGGGAGACCGCTTCGGATATCTTCCAAAACTCGTTCCTTGCGATGTGGGAGAACATCGAGAGCAGGAAGATCTGTGTGAGCAACGGCAGGGTGACGGGCAAGAACAACGAACCGTTGAAATGTAGCTTGCTTACCTATTTTATGGGTATCGCACGAATCAAGTATTTGGAATGGACAAGAGAAAATCCATCTTACGCGGATCCCGAAACAGAAATGGGGAGAAAGATAAAGGAGGAAGGATTTGATGCACAACAGTATATTAATATGCTATATGACTCAGAGGACAACAAAATGCTCGATATTATAGCTGATGTCATTTCCCACATGTCGGAACGATGCAGCGAGATATTAAGCAAGTTCTACTATGAGGAGAAAGATTTGGACACGATTTTGTTGGAAATACCGACAATAGACTCAAAGAACGCACTCAAAACCAAGAAGCACAAGTGCATGGAGTCGTTACGCACTTCGGCACGTAACATATATCACAATTATTTGAACTCATAAAGTGGCTAATAGATATGGACAATAATTTTCAAGACAGAATAGACGAATACTTACTTCATGGCAATTCTATGACAGAGGAGGTCAAAACTCAATTTCTGAAAGAGATTGAGGAGGATGCCGAG
>OIYR01001029.1_pt1 | contig 14777 bp, 20 predicted proteins | sample 1588221 | NCBI WGS metagenome assembly OIYR01 (sample SAMN03283292) | human gut metagenome | biome: human-associated habitat; material: feces | host: Homo sapiens | place: Peru | collected 2012 | reverse complement strand
CGCCAGCTTATTTCCATTGCCAGAGCGGCTGTTTCCAATCCGCCGGTCATGATTCTGGACGAGGCGACCTCCAGCATAGATACCCGCACCGAGGTCCTTGTGCAGGACGCTTTTGAGGAATTGATGAAAGGACTTGAAATTGGTACTGTTGCTTCGAGGACTGGCATTATTTCTAACATGCTTCGTTATGGTTATGTGGAGTTAAAAAATCAGACCTATTATCTTAACCCAGTTGGACGATATATGATAGAATTGCTCGCAAAACTTGGTATTGAAATGACTAAGGAAAAAACGGTTGAAACTTCCGTATGGTTAAAAAATGTATTCAACGGAGATCTTTCAGAAGATCAGGTCTTAGAAATTGTCAAAGCAGATATAGATAAGATGTTTGCTTTACGTGACAAGGAAGTACCCAGTTGTGTTGACAGTGGTGTTGTTTCGTCTTCTGGTTTTTCTGGTGATCCACTTGGAGAATGCCCTATATGTGGCGGCAATATTTATGAAATTGGAAAAGGATACATTTGCGAGAATAACAAAAAAGATTCAGATGAGTGCTGCTTTTATCTTTCAAAAGAAGATTTTTACCGAAAAAATTGCATGCGATTCTGTTTATTCTTCTGCTTTCTAAATATATTTGCTCTTTTTGAGAATTTTTAGCCGAAAAAAAATCGCTCGTATCTACCGAAAATCTATTTCCAAGATATTTAACCGCTTCTTTAAAATCCATTCCTTCTTTTTCTTTAAGATATGTTATTGTATTTCCTTTAGCGCCGCATGTAAAACATTGATATAATCCTTTTGAATCATCAACCGACATAGAAGGGTGAGTTTCTTGTCCGTCTTTGTGAAAAGGGCATTGAACAAAATATTGACTTCCGCCTCTATGAACGACTTTATATTTATCTCTTAATATATCGACAATGGAAACCCTCGATAAAAGAGAGTTCAATTTTTCAATAAATAAATTATTATTCACGGCAAATAAAATCTCAAAATCTATAAATAATTGAAAACTTTTATAATTATTTTGTATAAATATTAAGAATATTTTAAAAAAAGTCAACTATCTTAAGGTTATAATTTTATAATTTTTATTTTTAATAATTTAGCTGTCGTCTTGTCTACAAAAGCATCTACTAAATAGATAAACTATTAATAAAAAATAATAAAATTTTGACAATATAAAAGTATAAATAGTTTATAATAAAAAAATTTAAATCTATAATTGAAATAGAATAATACTTTAATTGATTGATTTTAGAATTCGTTAATTTGATAAAAATATTTATTTTCATGAAATTAAAGATTTAAAATAAATAAACTATCCAATGTATATTAGATTTTTAATATAAAATGTTAATATTTTTATCGGGGCGATTGCCCGCAGAAGAGAATCGGGCTTCATGCTGTGGACTTTTAGCCTAACATTGAAATAAAAAAGGTTGAAATTTTTTAATATAAATTAAATAAAATAAAACCTATAAACCTTCTCCAATTTTTAATCCTAATTGAAAACCAATATCAAACGAAGATAAATTTCTATTTTCAACATATCTTTTTTCAGCGCCTCTTAAATCTAAATTAAAATCTGCTCCTATATAACCTCCAAATAAAACGGCGACTTTATCAAAAACATAAAAAGAATAATCGAAAGAAAATTTTATATAAGTTATAACCAAATCCTTAAAAAGATTATTCATCTGCTCAATATTATATTTGCTTATCGTAGAGTTATTTCCTCCGCTAGCCGAATGAGTTAATTGAAAAGGAATTTTTATTCCTATTCCAAAACCTACGGCATAATTTTCTTTATGGAATTTCGGCAATATTCCAATTTGCATGCTTTCAAAAGTATAGCTTTCTTTTGTGCTAGAACCTTTTATTGCAAAAGTGTCATGCGAATAACCTAAATCGAGCAATAAACTTATTCCTTTATCTCCATCTCCTACAAAATATCCCGCCTGAACGGTTAATCCCGAATCAAAACCAACGCTTGTATCTCTTTTAGCGTAAGTATCTTTATAAGTTTGAGACGCGTCGGAAGAAAAACGAACTTTATAAAATCCAAAACTTGCTCCAATTGGAATATTTAAACCGAATTGCCAATCGCTTATTGCGAAAGATTCTTTAGTAAACGCTATGATAAAAATTAACGCTATTATTAAACTTATTCTCTTCATAATAAAATTCTCCTTTTTAAATTTTTAAATTTTTTATTTATTAAATTTTATTTCTTTAGCTTCGTTCCATAATTTATCCAAATCGTAATATTCCCTTCCTTCTTTCGTGAATATATGAATAACCATAAAACCGTAATCGCTTAAATGCCATAAAGATTCTGGAGTATTATCGTTTTCAGAATAGGGCAGTATTCCTTCCTCTTTTTTAAATTCTTTATAAACTGCATCCGCTCCCGCTTTCATTTGAGGCGAAGAGTTTGCCGTAGCTAAAATAAAAAAGTCGGATAGAGATGTTATGCCGTCCAAATCTAAAACTTTTATATCTTCCAATTTTTTATCGTCTAAAATTTCAGCAGCTTTCAAAGTAAGTTCTTTAGCTTTTTCTCTGTCGATAAATTTTTTCTTATTTTTTGTAATTTTATTATCTTGTAATTTCATAATAATCGTTTCCTAATATTAAAACGGCATTATTTAAAAGTCTTCTATCCGTTTTTGCATATATTCTATTTATTCTGCATTCTCTTCCAACCATAAAGCCTTTTTCAATTTGTCCGTTTCTTATAATAACCGCGCTTTCGCTTAAATTATTTTTTGAAAAATTTCCGTATTCTCCCGCTTTAAAACCTCTATATCTCATTCTTATGCTTATTCTATCGGCAAGTCCGCCTATTCCCGTAGCGTTCAAAACTATTAAACTTATATCTTCATTTTCAATTTCGCTTTTTTGAGTTTTAAGTCCAACATATAAAGTTAAATCGTTTATTTGTTTAATAAAAGCGCTTCCTTCAAGTATCGGAGTTAATATTCCTCTTTCGTCCATGCTTGCGTCAATAGATTCTACAATTAAAGTTCTTTCATTGCAATTTGCAAGTATATTAAATAAAATCTTAATATCGGGCGGTCTCAAATTCGATTTAATTCTTGAAGTTATTGCATTTTTTATATCTTTTGAAAGCATTATACTTTTAAGCTCGGGATTTTGTATAATTCCTATCATAGCGTTTATAATTAAATCTTCAAGTCTGTATAAAGTTTCAATTTCTTTATATCCTTCGATAGTTAAATAATTTAAATAAGATACCGCTTTATCGCCTTGAAAAAATCTCTCTCCGACATCGAAAGAAAGATTATCTATATTAATAGCCTCTTCAATATACATTCTAACTCCGCCGATTAAATCTATAATATCCGAAATTTGATTATTATCAACGGCTATTTTATAACTTATTTTTTTTCCCGTAGTAATTTCAATCGCTTTAAAAACTTCGTCTCTGCCTCCCGCTTCGTATAATTTATTTAAAGGAATATTTTTATCGTTTTTATTTTTCCATAAACCTATATTTTTAGGAAGTCCGATAATTCCTATTCTATTATGCAAGCTTGAAATTATTCCGAAATAAGCGCCGTAAGGAATATTATTTTCGTCTATAAATAAAATTGCAAAATATAATTCTTCGTCATTATCTTTAGCTTTTTTCAAATCGCTATAAAAGAAATAATAAAATAAAAATATTATAATTCCAACTCCCGCTATTATTGACGATATTACAAACGCTATCGCTTTTCTATTTGCTTGAGTTATCGATTTTAAAGATTTATCGTCTTTCTGATTTTTTTTATTTTTTTGCGTTTTTTTATTCATATCATAAATAATATATTATGTTAAATAAGTTGTCAAATTATTTTTTATGCTATTGAAATTGTTTAACTTTATAATTATAATTATTGTAAATAAATAAAAAACGGATTAATATTTTATGAATATTGCAAAGAAAGTGGTTTTCTTAATAGGTTTATTATTAGCTTTTATTTCAATAAGCGCTATGACTTCCTATTATAAACCCAAAGATAAAAAAATAGAAAAAGATTATTGATTTTTATGATTAAATTTAGATTTATTTTATTTTTTATTTTATTAACGCTATTTTTCGGCGTAAATTTACATTCTATAACAATGACAATTTTACCTTTTAAGAGCGCAAATAGAGAATGGATAGAAGAGTATATGGTTGATGACGGAATGCCGAGAGTTTTAGAATCTTCTCTAATAAACGCTCATTTATTTGAAGTTAGCGATTACGATTTATTAATTTCTTATTTTGCATCTTACGATATTGTCGCTTCTTACAAAATAATGCAGACAAATATTAATGTCGCTTCAAAATTTATTAAAGAAACTTTTAATTCCGATTATTTGATTAACGGAGAAGTTTTAGATTTTACATTAAAAAAAGGCGGAAAGGATACGGCGACTGTGGGGTTTAAAGTTAATCTTATAAATATAAAAACTTTAGAGGTTTTAAAAACTTTTACAAATAGCGCAAATTATACTTTGCCTGGCAATAGTCCCGTTTATAAATCGGAAGACGCATTATTTTATGAAAGCGCGCTTGGAAGAGCGTCAATTTTGGCATTTGATAAAATTGTAAGAGACATAGTTAAATATCTTAAGGCTTCTTCTATTTCGGGTATAATAACGAGAGTAGAAGATAAAAAAATATATATTAATTTAGGAAAAAAAGATAATATAAAGAAAGGAGATAAATTCGATATATATGAACTTGAAAGAGTTTTAGAACTTCCAAACGGCAACAGCAATAGCTCAAATTCTTATAGCAATGTTCATACAAATAGTTTAAATCAAAAGTTTGTAAATAAAAGCAATATTCCAAAAAATCCTGTAGAAACTAATAATAGTATTGAAGAATATAAACATATAAGAAGCAATGAAAAAGGCGATGTTTGGTATACGAGCGAAATGCTTTATAGATATAGATTTTATAACATAAAAGAAAAATTTGTAGCGTCTGCAGAAGTTGTAGAATTATACGATAATTATGCAATATTGCAAAATAAAAGCGATAAGAAAATAGAAATTATGATGAGAGTAAGAATAAAGAAATAAAAAGCATTGGAGCTTATTTTATGATATCTAAAAATAATGTCTTATTTAATAAAATAGACAAAAAAGATTATTTTATTTATATTGATAAAAATACAAATAGAGGAATATTTTCTCCGTATTATAGAGGAATGCATAACGCTTTCTTTTACGATTTCAAACTTTCTAAATGCAGAATATTTCATAAAAATGCAAAATCGTATTCTATTTTAGATTTATCTTTAGACGGAAAAAAAGTAATGATTGTTTCAAACGATGCAAACGAATCTTTAAATAATAAATTGAGAATAATTGAAATTGGAACAAATAAAATACTTTTAGAAATAAATTATATGTATATTTACGAAGCTTATTTTACGGGAAACCCAAGATATATATTATGCAGAGGAAAAGAATTTAATTTAATTAATACTTTTGTTTACGATATAGTCGATAAAAATGTAGTTTCTATTTTAAAAGAAAATATTTTTATAAGCAACGGTTGTTTTTACGAGAACAGAACTTTTTTTACTTATCCTTCAACTATCGAAGATAATACTATTAATCATCTTAATTTTTTGACATTGTCGGACACAAAAATTGCCGTAGATTATACCGATATAAAAATTTCTAAAATATATTTGGTAAATAAAAAAGATTTTGCATTATTAGACGAAAACAAAACAATATATTTATATTCTAATAAAAAAATATATTGGAAAATAGATTTATTTTTATTATTTACTTCAGAATATGAAGGCGGATTATTTTATTTAGACAAAAAAATATATTTAGACACTCCCGCTCTTGTAAAAGAAAGCAGCGATGAGGAAATTATATCAAGTATGGTTTTATTTAGAATAGACGAAGATAGCGGAAATTTAGAATATTTAATATTGCCAAATAATATAAAGTTTAAAAAATTTACTACAATGTTTGGTTATAAAATTATAGATACGGCAGGAAATGTATTCGATGTTAGAACTAATAAATTGCAATCATTTCCTTTGAAATTATATAGATAGTTATTAAATATTTAATATTCTGTTAACTTTTTATAATTTAAAATACGCGACATTTAATTAATAAAAATTATTAAAAAATTATAATTTTACTATTGCAAGAATTCATTAAAAATATTAATATATAAATACGATAATAATATTATGCATAGTAAAGAGACTATTTTTATTAATGCGCTTTATTATTATAAAATTAAAAAAGTTAATGGAGAAAAAATGAAAAGAAAAGTATTAAGTTTTATTGCAGTATTTGTATCGTTATCCGCTATAGTATTTGTGCAAGATAATGAAATCAAAATTCCAACCGATTTGTATAAGATAAGCGATTATGGTAGAAATCTTGATATATACCATACAGAAAGAGGTTCTTCTACTTTAACTAGCGTTTGGGGATATGTTATACAAACAAATATTTATTATAGAAATAATATTAAAACTTGCTATCTTGTATTCGATTTATATTCGGAAGAGAATGCGAACGATAAATTTTATTCTGTTATTTTTTCTGATAAAAAAGAAAATAATAAAGTCGTTTTGAATATTAATTTGGCTGACAATGGAGAAAAATTATTTAAAGAAAGCGATGCCACCATACATTTGCGAAATTTACAAAATGTAGCAAGAAGGCAACATAGATTATCCGATACTGAAATTGATTCTTTAATAAAATTAATTGAAGATAATAAATTTCAAGTATATGTGAGATTTAATAGCGGAAATAATAATTATTATTCGCTATCTAGAAAGGATTTTAGTAAGAAGCAGGTTAAAGCTTTATATACATTATTAAAATTTTATAAAGAAATTAAGAATAAATAATTTAATTTTTATTTAAGCGATATAATTATTTATTTTGATAGATTATAATATTTTTAATAATTATAATTCATATCTATATATTGAAAAAAATTAATCTTAATTGATGATAATATATTATGCTTTTTACTTAAAATAATATTTTATATATTATAATTATTTTGATGGAGTTTTGCTAATGAAAAAAAAATTATTATTTCTATTTTTAATTTTATTCTTAATTAATTTTCTTAACGCTCAAAATATTACAAGAACGAGCGAATATTCTCATAATTGGGTTAAGCGTATTAATAGAAAAACTATAGATATGCATGGCGCTTTATATGAAGCTATTCCTGGCGGAAATTGGGTTTTAATTTCGGGAAAGTCGCCATTTTTATTAATAAAAGAATATAAATTTTTAGGAGCGCGTTCAGAATCTCAAGCTTATTATTCTCATCAAAAACCTATAAGTTTCTTTTTTGACAACGCTCCGAGTTTAGGAATAGTTATGGTTGAAGGTTATTCTATAGAAGGCGCTAAAATAACGAGATTTTCAAAATATGTGCCGAGTTATGAAGAAAAATTAGACGCTTGGAAAGAAGACAACGCTATTTTTACAAACGACACTTGGATTGCAAAAACAAATGCAAATTGGAGAAGTTTTCCCGTGCCGCAACCCGAAGATGTTAACTGGGCGAGCGGAGATTATGCAGGCGAATTATATTAAATGCAATATATATTTATTATAGCCGTTATATTTTTAGTTATCGCAGTTTTATTGCTGATTACAAATAAGCGGACAATATCTTTCGATAAATATTGGATTAATTTAATAAAAGAAAAAATCGTAAAAGCCGACAAAAATTATACTTTTCAAAAAGACGGCGAAATTATAATTGACAATAAAAAAAGATTAAATTTTATAAAAGCGATATCAAATAATATGGCGGTTTATAGTCATAGCGATTATATTAATAAATTTATGCTAGTATTTTCGGGCTATTCTTCAGTGAAAGTAACTTTTATGGAAGGTTATATAGTTGAAAATAATAAACTTTATTACACTTACGCTTATAAAAAATCTTATTATAATAAACTTCATTTATGGATGCAGAAAAACGGCGTCTTTGAATCTAAAGAAGTTTGGGTTGCCAAAAAAAATATAAATTGGAAAACATTTCCCGCTCCTACGATTAACGATATAAATTGGGAGAAAAAAGCTATGATAGGGGATATTTCAAATTAAGGGGATTTTTTATTTAATATCGTCGTATTTTAAATCATAGCTTAAAGTAATTATATAGTATTAGTTATAAATAAAATTCCGACAATTAAACTATAATATTATATTTGATATATTTATTATTTTAATATACAATATAGGTATTGGTAATTAGAGAATGGAATTAAACATAAAAAATTTTGCAAGAATAAAAGAAGCGTCTATAAAATTAGAAGGCATAACCGTTATAACTGGCGAAAATAATACGGGAAAAAGCACTATCGGTAAGATTTTATTTGCAAGTTTTAATTCATTAAACGATATTGATACAAAAGTAAGATTAAATATATTAAATTCTATTAATCGTCAATGGGAAAGTTTTATATTGGAGTTAATGAATATTACTAAAAATAATATAAATATATATGAACTTATTAATAATTATGATATAGTAAATCATATTATAAATGTTAAAGACGAGGATATAGAAAAAGCTATTAGTAATATTATAGGAGAATATATAGGAATAAATGATAAATCGACAGTTGAAGCTATAAGGTCTACGGCTAATAGAATAAAAGAATATAAAAATATATCTCGAGGAAGATTATCTTATAATATAATGTCTCAATATTATAATGATTTATTTTATAGTCAAATAAATAGTAGAGTAGATAAAGATAGTATAGCGGAAATTACAATAAAAGATTTTGGTATTTTATTTGAATTTTTAGACGATAGATGCTTAAAATTTGAAAAAATTAATTCCAATTATAATGCATTTTTTATAGATAATCCTTTTACATTAGATAAAACTCCTTATTCTTATTCTCTCTCAATACCAGATTCGTATTTAATTAATCAAATCCTTAGTAAATATAATAAAAACTATATGGTTGATGAAGTTTTAGTCAATGAAGTTATAGTCGATAAAACTTTAGCTGATGAAAAATTAATAAATGTATACAAGAAGTTATACGAAGCAGTTAATGGTAAAATAATATTTAAAGATAACGATTTCTATTTAGAATTCGATAACTTTGTAGAACCAATATCTATACACAATTTATCTGCAGGGTTGAAATCATTCACTATAATAAAAATGATGCTTGAAAAAACTATTTTAAAAGAGAATAGTATTTTAGTATTGGATGAACCTGAAATCCACCTTCACCCTAAATGGCAACTTTTATACGCTGAAATAATTGTTCTTATACAAAAAGCGTTTAATTTATATATTGTAATAACAACTCATAGCCCTTATTTTTTAGAAGCTATAGAATTATATACAAAAAAAAAATAAAGTGGATAGTAAAACGAATTATTATTTAGCAGATATAGAAGACAATTATTCTGTAATGAAATTAGTAAATGATAGAGTATATGACATATATCATAGAATGGCTATTCCTGTTAAAGATTTAGAAGAATTAGCTGATAAATTGAAAGGAGAATAGTGAATTTATTATGGAACAAGGTATAATTGATAATTTACCAAATATTCTGAAAAATTCTACTGATACATTAAAAAATATATCTTATGATAATATTAATGATGAATATATTACTAATAGCCAAAAAGTTGCTATAGATTTTGATAAAGTTAAAAATTTATATAATAACAAAAATAATAATTCTTTTGAATTAAAATCAAACGATGCATTATATATTGTTAAAAATAATATTTACTATTTTATAGAATTCAAAAATGGAGACCTTAAAGATTATAAAAATAAATTATCATATACTATAAAAAAAGATTTACAATTAAAAATATATGATAGTTGGTTTATATTATCAGATATAGAATATTTAGATGGAAAAAAATACATTTCTAATATGTTTAGTCTTTCAAAAAATTGCATTGTATATATATTAGTCTATAATTCTAAAAAGAATGGAAAATTAATAATACATGAGCGCTTTCTAAACAATGGTAAGCAAAATTTAAACGGACATAAAAGTAGAAAAATAGATTTGGAACTATTTGGATTAGCAAAATTTGAAAAATTCTTGTTAAAAGAAGTTCACATATATGATGAAAATGAATTTGAAACAAAATTTATAAACGGAACAATTGCAAACGAACCGTAAATAATTAATAAAAATAATTTATTTAAATCTTAACTTTAGATATAATAAATTAAACTATACTTTCTCGCCGAAACTTTTAATACTTCCTAAATAATATCCATCGTCTGCGCTCTTATCTACAATTTCAATATAATCTACTTTATCTTTAATCTTAAAATGCTCAATTACTTTATCGTAAATAATTTTTGGATATATTTTCTGTAAACAAATATTATGTCCTCTGCAAGGCGGTTTAACGGTTAAATAAAGACAAGGCGAACAATAAATATTAGCCATTAAAAAATATTCTTTGTCATAATTCATATATCCGTAATGCCAATACGAACCTGTTCCCCAAATAGATATAATATTTATATTTTGAGCATAGGCAAAATGAAGAGCTCCAGAATCTGTAGTTATAAATAAATCAAATTTTGAAAGCAAATATATCGAACCGTTTAATGAAAATAATCCCGCGGTTAAAAATACTTTATCTCTATTTTTAGCGTTTAATTTATTATATATTTATTTTTCCAAATATTGTCTCTCCGAAGGCGAGCCAATTAAAAATATATAAACATTTTTTATATTTAAAAGATTTTCTATAAGCTCAGTAAAATATGCGGGCGGATATCTTCTCTCTAAAGCAAGCTCGCTCGCGTTAGCGTTAATTCCTATATATAAATCTTTTTCTTTTCGTTTAAGATTTTTCAAAAAATAATCTTCGACTTCTTTTTTATTATCTTCCCTAAAATTAAAACTTGGCAAGCTTTTATAATTATTGTCGCTTCTTGTTAAATATTTTGAAAGTTGCAAATATATTTCGCTTATATTTTTCTAATTATTAAAATAAAGCATATGAGTATAAACTCCTATATGCCAATGAATATCATGCCTAAAAAATCCGTATCTGTTTCTTGCGCATGACATTATAGATATGCAAGTGGAATATCTTGAATAAACTTCCAAATCCATAAAAATATCTACTTTAATTTTCAAAAGATTTTTAATTAAATTAAAAGTTGAAAAAGCCATGCTTATTATTCCAGCATCGTCTATAGTAAAAACTTTATCAACATTTCTTATTATATCGAATATAGCTTTATTCTTTTTGCTATTTAAATAATATATTTTTGCATTTGGGAAAACTGTTTTTATATCTTCAATAATTACTTGAGAACGAACGATGCTTCCTAAACCCAAATATTTTGCTATAACGACATTTTTTACATTTTCTTTTGTTATGCTATGGTTAATATTTAAAAATCTTCCAAGAAAAAACGCCATTCTGTCTAAAATGTAAGCCAAAGCTCCGAACAAAATTCTGTCTATTTTTATCTTGAAATCCAAAGAAAACATATTAAACCTTTTCTAAAATTAAATAAAAATCGCCCGATAAAATAGGAAAATCTATTTTTGAAATCAAAGGCGTATAATTAGCGTATTTAACAAAATCCGATAACAGTTTATTATTATGTTCTTTAAGTTGAAAATACATATAATTAAGTCTCATTGTTTTTAATAAAGTTCCATATTTTATAATTTTAAATCCCGTTAGCTCCGATAATTTTTGCATACTTTTAATATTAAAATAATTTAAATGTTCGCTATTATAATGAAGCCATCTTTTTCCCATAATTTTTGCGCTTAAAGAATCAGTATTAGGAGTTGTAATCATACAATACCCCCCCCATTACTATTTATAGTAATATTTAGATATTCTCGAGCTTTTAATAACGCGTCTATCGGATTTCTTACATGTTCTATAATGTCAATCATTGTAATTAAATTAAAATAATTTTTCTTAAAAGGCGCGTTTTCTAAAGAACCGTTATAAATTTTATCTTCGCCTATTCTTTTTTTAGCGATTGAGCTTGCATATTCTGAAATCTCTATTCCGTAAGGATTAAATCCCAAAAGTTTAGCTTCTTCAAGTAAAATTCCGCTTGAGCATCCTATATCGAGTATATTTCCTCCTTTGCAATACGAAATAACTTTATTTAAAATATTATTAAAAGTTTTTCTTTTCATTTTTATTATTTCGTTTTCAAATCCTTTATCAAAACTGCAAGTAGGATAATTTTCATTTGAATAAATTTGATTTAATTCTTCTTCTGAAGTTTGCGGATGCATAAATTGAACGGAACAATTCGGACATTTAAATATATTTATATTTTCAACCGAAGATTTTATTTGCATTTCGCCTTGATAATCGCATAAAAAACATTTCATTTTATATCCTTTAATTCTCATTTATTATTTTTCTTTATAAAATAAATTAAAAAGAGTTATTAAAAAAGTCATTAAAGCTATAAACAAAACTATAAAATGTCTTGAAATATGAAAAGTATGTATAGCTGAATGATTTTTCATAAATAAAACCCATGTAGAAGATACCGCTAAAGCTCCCAATAAAAAGAATAAAGCTCTTTTAAAATAATCGCTTTTTATTTCAATTTTGTTGCAATATAATTTAGCCTTCAAATATCCAAATATCGTGCATATATAAAAAAATAAAATTGGTATAAAAGCTAAATTAAAACTTAAATTTTTAGTGCCATCACTAGTATATGTATGGCTAAGATAGTCTATAAGTAAATTATAAAAATGTATATTTTCTACACTTCTATGTAATAAAGCACCAAATAAATCCTCAAAGGCCAATTTTACCGAACCAAAATATAGAGAATTTTGTATAAAATGGGCAATAAATGCTATAAGTGAACCTAATACTAAAATCATAAAAGAATATAACACATATTTATTAAAATCGATTTTACTATTTTCTGGAAAAAATAAAAATAAAAGTGCTATTCCTGTTCCATGTATAATAAAGTCAAAAGACAAACCACCTTGTAAAAATCCAAATAATAATAAAATAAAGCCGTATCTCTTTTTATTTGTATTTAAAAATTGATAAATTATATAAGGAGTTGACATTAAAACGGCAGAACTATAAGCTAAATAATGAAGATTAAACTTACAATATAAAAGAGCAGGCTGAGAAATTGTTAGCAGAGTTGCAATCATAGGTATAAATTTGTCTTTGCTTATTTTTGTAAAAAAAGCCCATTAAGAAAAAACTTCCGATTATATGCCATAACATAGGAAACATTCTATATTTCCAAAGCATAGGAGAAACATTTTCTATCCAATTTTCCAAATTTCTTCCGCCGCTTGAATACCACTCGTTTTTTATCTCTCCTTTAGGTTCGGGCAATATTTTATATAATATTCCAAACATTATATCGGGAAGCGGGGGATAATGCGTATATACTCTATGAGTATTTTCATAAGGAAGCGAAAAATCTGGCAAAAAATAATATTTTAAAAATCCATTCTTTTTGTAATTAATACCAGCCAAATAAACATTAGATTCAGACCAATAATCGTTATAAATATTATCACCGACTAAAAATATTAAAGTCAATATAGTAAATACCGTTGCGATTATTTTATATATTTTTTTATTATAGATTTTGTATAAATCACGGCAAAGAAAAATAACTAAAGCCTCGATTAAATAAACTATACTTAAATATAATCCGACATTAAAGCATAAATAAAATATAATGAAAAGAAATGCTATTATTAATTGATTTCTTACCAAATAATAATATTTACTTTTATTTTGAAAATTATATTCTATAAATAATTTTAATTTATATATAAGCGGAGTTAAAATAATCAATAATATATGAACGGATGCCACAACATATATTATTATATCATTTTTAAAGCAATATACGAAGAAATATAAAAGCATATAAATTAAATTTAATCTAACAATATATTTTGTTTTCTGATTTATTTTTTTGTATAATGATAAATAAGCAACCATAAATAATAAAATAAATATTGCAGGATATATCGTATAAGGAGAATATGAAGTATAATTTACTTTATTTGTAATTTCTGAAATCATAACCGATAGGGAAGTTATAAAAATCCATAAAGCTGGAATTGATAAAAGTATTTCATATATTGGATTATTTTCTTCAATGATTATTTCATTATATTTTGAAATATTAAAACCAGAATTATGCCAAAAATATTTTTTAAAAATGAAAGCAATAATTAAGATTAAATTCAAACCTATAATTAATATGATAAACGAAGACTTTAATTTTAAAATATAACTAACATTATCAATTTTTTTTTCTTCAATCGTTTTTTATCAGAAATAAAATTCCCGTAAGGACTTCCGCTCTCTTCCATTTCCGCATTTTCCATATAATCGGGTAAATTAGATAAATCAGGATAAACTCCGTAAATATCGCTATTTCTAAAAACTTTATCATAATAACGAATTCTAAATTGATAAATATAATTTGTAATGTTTTCATTATTTAAAATAAAATTCTTTAAACCTTCTTCGTCTAATTCATTATTTATATTTTCTAAATTATTTAATTCTAAAGTTTTATAAACATTTAATTTGAAGTCAGTTAAATAACCAACTCTATTTTTTGAGCCTAAAATTTGCAAAATTATTAAAGCAATAGAAATAATAATTACAAACGAAATATAAATTTTTAGAAATAAATTTTTATTTTTAGATATCATAGAGTTATCTCCTTAAAAGTTAATTTTTGTGAACG
>OIYR01001027.1_pt1 | contig 14782 bp, 18 predicted proteins | sample 1588221 | NCBI WGS metagenome assembly OIYR01 (sample SAMN03283292) | human gut metagenome | biome: human-associated habitat; material: feces | host: Homo sapiens | place: Peru | collected 2012 | reverse complement strand
GGCGGGCGCAGCATCAGGCGCACAAGGCGACCCAGATTTAGGTTCGGGTTTATCAGGGGGATATTTGGCTTCCATACCTGAGAACTTCTATGCCATAGAGCCTTATAGAGTTAATATAGCATTACCTGTGGGATTTACAGCAACATCTTCGGGTGGATTATTACATCTATATCTTGAGCCGTCCATATCTTATACTATAATAAACGCTAAAAATATGTATACGGCTAATGATATGCTTGAGAAGAGAAAAACTCCTTTTATGGCTTTAGGATATGTGCTATACGGAGAGTTGTATATACGACCTGTAAAAAGTTTAGAATTGTATTTAGAAATGCAAGCTGGAGGAACATCCCGTTTTGCTGAAGATATAAAAACAATTAATAGTGATGTTAAGTTAGTATTTAATGGTTCTACTGGAATACATTACTATTTTTAGATTAATCAATCTCTTTCTCATAAACTAATTCTATAAGATATAGAACTATCCGAAAAGGGTAGTTCTATATTTTATTTTAAATCGTATGCAAATTAGCGTAAGAAAATAGTTTATAATTTATTTTCCAAATACCGCTTCATAATCTTTTTTGAATTTTTCTATTCCTTGTTCGGTTAAAGGATGTTTCCATGCTTTTTTTAATTAAAGGATTGGTTTTCTATTTTCCTAAAATATAGCTTATTTGTTTAATTTTGGAGAATATAAAAAAAAGATATAAAAGCGCTTTTTACAAAAATAAACCGATTTTTTGGTTCTTTTCTCTCGGTAGAAAAATAACAGAATATTTTAGTTCAAAGAATAAAAATCAACTTCTACTCTAAATACGATTAAATAATTATAAACAAAATTTCAATTATTTATAATTCGTTTTAAACATAATTTAATTATATAAAAATAGCTAAATAATATATTGTAAAATTTTTAATTTATGATATTTTAAATAAAAAAGTTTTTAATTTTTTAATTTTGGAGTTTAAAAAATGGAAATATCCGTTAAAGAGATTGAAAATAATACGGTTATAATTAAACTTTTCGGAGATATAGATATTTATACTTCATCCGACTTAAAAGACGCTATGATTTCTCAAGTAGATTTTGGAGCAAAAAGGATAATAATGGATATGGAAGATGTTCATTATATAGACAGCAGCGGAATTGGAGTTTTTATAGCGGTATTGGGAACTTTTAAAAAAGTTAATGGAAAAATAGGAATGATAAAAATAACCGAACCCGTTAAAAAAGTTTTGGAGCTTACAAGATTGACAAGTTTTTTGCCCGTTTATAATACCGAAGCCGAAGCGATTGAAAAATTATAATAATCGCTTTTATAACGGTTGATTTTTTATTTAATCATTGTAAAATTAAAAAATTAATTATTATTATAAATTGAATTATGAATAAATTGACTTTAAATAAATTGGTTTTAAAAAGAATTCTTATAATCTTTATAATTATTTTTGCAATATTTGATTGCAATATAGTTTTTGCCTCCGAAAATATTAACGATTACATTATGGAAGAAATTGCCGACAATACGGAACATCCTTATGGCACAATTCCAATAAAATTAGGAAATTATTTAAATTTTAATTTTCATATAACGAAACATATTATACTTATGACTTTAGCCGCAATATTATGCATCGTAAGTATGAAATATTTAGCTTATAAATTGAAAAGACCTTTTAATAGACCTTCTTTTTTACAAAATATATTTGAAATTATAATAGATTATATGAATAGAGATGTAATATCGCCGACTTTGGGAGAAGACGGAAAGAGATATACGCCTTTCTGTTTAACGGTATTTTTATTCGTTTTATTTGCAAATTTGCTTGGAATAATTCCGCCATTATTAAAATTCAAAACCGAAGACGGACATTACGCTTATTTGGCGGGAGCTGTCGGAGCAAATATAAGTTTTACGGGAGCTATAGCTATTTTAGTTTTTATATGTTATATATTTGCGGGAATAAGAAAAAAAGGAATAATAAAATATTGGGCGAGTTTAGTGCCTGAAGGTTTGCCTTTTATTTTAGTTCCTATGATATGGTTTTTAGAGTTTATAACTTTATTTAACAGAGCTTTTGCATTGGCAATTCGTTTGCTTGCAAATATGATGGGCGGACATATAATGCTTATAGTTATACCGTATTTGATTATAATGTCGGGAACTATATTGGTTTCGCCATTTGCCATATTATTTTTGGCTTTTATATATATTCTTGAAATGTTTGTATCGGTTTTACAGGCTTATATATTCTCTTTATTATCGGCGATTTATATTGGAATTGCCATTAATGATGAGCATTAATATAAATATTAAAAATTAAATTAAGGAGTAAAAAATGGATTTAGCAATATTGGGAGCTACGATAGGCGCTGGACTTGCCGCAATAGGAGCGGGAATAGGAATAGGCATTATAGGTTCTGGAGCGGTTGATGGAGTCGCTAGACAGCCTGAAATGTCTGGTAAAATTCAATCGACTATGCTTATAGCGGCTGCGCTTGTGGAAGGAGTATGTCTTTTCGCTTTGGTTGTTTGCATTCTTGCCCTAATGAGACAATAATTAAAAAAATTAAATAATCGGGAGAATGCAATATGGCGCTTTTTAAAATAGACCCAGGCGTTATTATATGGACTTGGATTACATTTATTTTAGTCCTTATAATACTAGGAAAATCTACTTGGAAAACAATTATAAGAGGTTTAAACTCTCGCGCCGATAAAATTCAAGATGATTTGAAAGAAGCGGAAAGAACTAAAGAAAAAGCTAAAAAATCTTTGGCGACTTATAGAGAGCAGATAGACAACGCTAAAGTCGAGGCAAGTTCTATTATAGAAAATGCAAGAATCGAAGCGAATAGAGTTAGAGAAAAAATTATTAGCAATGCAAGAGAAGAGGCGGAAGCTAATAAAAATAAAATTATGCTTGAAGTTGAAAGAGCTAAAGAAGAAATAGCAAACAGCGTAAAAAAACAATCGGTTGATATTGCAGTAGTTATGGCGGAGACTATTCTTAAAAGAAATGTAACAAAAGAAGATAATCAAGCTTTGATTGACGAATTTATTAATACGATTAAAAATGAAGAAAAAGAAAATAAAGCTAAATAATTATAAAAAATTTTATTTAGGTTGGGTAAAATGAAAGATATTGATAAAATAAAGCTATTAAAACCAACGGCTAAATCTATATTTGAGATAGCCAAACAATTAAATATGGTTGATAAAATATATAATGAACTTTCTAAATGTTCTGAATTATTTAAAGACGAAGATATAAAAAAATATTTTATCGATAAAAGCATTCCAAAAAAATGTAAAATTGAAATAATCGAAAATAAACTTAAGCCGATTTTTTCAAGAGAAGCTTATGTTTTTATATCTATATTGATGGAACATGAAGTTATCGACATTTTGCCCGACATATTAGTTTTTTATAAAGAAATACGCGATAACGAATATAATAATATTATAAGAGTAAGAATAATCGCTGCTGATAATATAGACAATGAAACTATAGAAGATATAATTAAAACCGTAAAATGCTTTTCAAATAAAGAAATTGTTTATAGCGCAGAAGTGGATAAAGATATTTTAGGCGGAATAATAATTTATATCGATTCTAAAGTTTACGATTATAGCGTAAAAAATCAAGTGTATATGATGCAAGATAAAATTATTAATTTCGGCGGAAATAAAATATTTAAAATATTTTAAAGGGTTTTGTATGGATTCTATTGCAGGTAGTATTTTAGGCGTTCTTAAAAAAGAGATACTCAAAGAAATCACTGAAGAAAAAGCCCGTAAATTTACGCTTATAATAAAAAGAGAAGCGAGCGGAAGAAGTTATGCAAAAGCTATGTTTAACGCCGCTAAAGAATTAGGAAAGATAGGAATTATAAAAAACGATTTTAATACGGTTTATTCTTCTTTGCTTGCCGATAAGGATGTTCTTTCGTTTTTTACATCGACTTTTATAGACGGAAATATAAAGATTGATATATTAAAAAAAGTTTATCATAATAATATAGCCGAAGAAACTTTTAATTTATTATCGATACTTATAGAGAGAGATTCGCTTAATATATTATTTGCTATAATAGTAGAATACGAAAATTTATGCAATATACATTATAATATATTGTCGGCTAAAATTATATCTTCTTCGGAAATAGAAAATATTGAAAATTTAAAATCGTTTATAAGAAGTATGTTTGATAAAGAAGTTCATTTTACGATAGAAATAGACGAATCCATATTGGGAGGAATTATAGTTCAAATAGAGGATACGATATACGATTATAGCATAAAGCGATTATTATACGATGTTAAAAATTCGCTTTTTGCTGAAAATAATTAAATTATTTTGAGGTGTATTTTATGGATATAAACGCTAATGAAATTGCTACTGTCTTAAAAGAAAAGATTAAAAATTATAAAGCGGATTTTTCTCCAAACGAGGTTGGAGTCGTAGTCGAGGTTGGAGACGGAATAGCGAGAGTTATGGGGCTTCCTCATATAATGGCTAATGAAATGATAACATTCGAGTGCGGTTCTACGGGAATAGCTTTTAACTTGGAAGAGGAAACTATAGGCGCTATAGTTCTTGGAGATTATACGGAAATAAAAGAAGGAAGTAAAGTAAGTCGTCTTAAAAGAATTTTAGAAGTTCCCGTTGGCGAAGAGCTTTTAGGAAGAGTCGTTAATCCTTTGGGAATTCCTATAGACGGACGAGGCGAGATTAAAACCGATAAAAGAAGAATAATAGAATTTCCAGCTCCTGGAATAGCCGACAGACAAGCGGTAAAAGAGCCTCTTCAAACGGGAATTAAAGCGGTAGATTCTATGACGCCTATTGGCAGAGGACAGAGACAACTTATAATTGGAGATAGAAGCACGGGAAAAACTTCTATAGCTTTGGATACGATAATAAATCAAAAAGGAAAAAATGTTATATGCGTATATGTCGCTATAGGACAAAAGGCTTCCACAGTCGCTGGAGTCGTTAATACTTTAAGACAATATGGCGCTTTAGAATATACTATAATAGTGACGGCAACGGCTTCGGACTCTGCGCCTTTGCAATATATAGCTCCTTATTCGGGATGCGCCATGGCTGAATATTTCATGTATGAAGGAAAAAAAGACACTTTGGTTGTTTATGACGATTTATCAAAACAGGCTAACGCTTACAGACAAATTTCGCTTTTATTGAGGCGTCCTCCTGGAAGAGAGGCTTTTCCTGGCGATGTATTTTATTTGCATTCAAGATTGCTTGAAAGAGCGGCTAAATTAAGCGATGATTTGGGTGGCGGTTCTTTGACGGCGCTTCCTATAATTGAAACGCAAGATAATGAAGTTTCCGCATATATTCCTACAAATGTTATATCTATTACGGACGGACAAATATATTTGCTTCCAAGTTTATTTATGAGCGGCGTTCGTCCAGCAATCGATGTTGGAATTTCGGTTTCAAGAGTGGGAGGAAACGCTCAAACTAAAGCTATGAAAAAAGTTTCGGGAACTTTAAGGCTTGATTTGGCTTCTTATAGGTCATTGGAAGCTTTCTCTCAATTAGGAATAGGATTAGACAAAGCTACTTTATCGCAACTTGACAGAGGCGCTAAAATGGTTGAATTATTAAAACAAAAACAATATAGCCCAATGCCCGTAGAAGAGCAGATAGTAATATTATTTGCAGCCACAAAAGGTTTTTTAGATAATGTTGAAATTGAAAGAGTTCATGAATTTGAATGGCGATTACTTCAATATATGAGAGCGGATAAACAATATATATTAGACGATATAAGAGAAAAAAAAGATATAGAAAATATTGAGGAGCTTAATAAGGCTTTGGAAGAGTTTAAATCCAAATTCTAATTTTAAAATGAGTAAGATTTGTTTTTTGATTGCGGCGCATAAAAATTATAATCAAACTATGAGATTAATAAATCATTTGAAAAAAGATTTTGATTTATTCGTTCATATAGATAAAAAAAGCGCATTGAAAATTGACAGTTTTGAAAATGTCAAAGTTTATAAAAAATTTAAAGTTTATCATGGCGGATTTAGTCAAATCGTTACGACTTTATTTTTAATGGAAGAAGCTATAAAAAATAATTATGATAGATATATTTTTATAAGCGCTCAAGATATTCCTCTAAAAAATAATTTTGAGATAAAAGATTTTTTTGAAAATAACGATAGAGAATATTTAAGTTACGAAAATATTAGAAATAACGAAGGGCTTTATAAAGAAATGTCTTTTCGGCTCAACGCTTATAATTTTGGATTTTGGTATAGAAAATTATTAAGCAGAAAAATTAGAGAGATTGTTTCTAAAATTCCTTTTATAAAGAGACAAACTCCAGAAAATATTTATTACGGTTCGAGTTGGTGGAATTTGACTAAAAATGCCATTTCTTATATTTTAAAATTTGTCGTAGAAAATCAAAATTATTTGGAAAGATTTAAATATACTTGGGGAAGCGATGAATTCTTTTTTCAATCGATTCTGATGCAAAGCGAATTAAAAAATAACTGCGAAAATAATTGTTTAAGATATCTTATTTGGCAAGGCGGAGTTCCGATAGTTTTTAAATTAAAAGACTATGATAATTTTATACGGGGGGGGTAAATCTATTCGCTCGAAAGTTTGACGAAAAGATTGACAACGATATAATAGACAGATTATATAAAAAGATAGAAAATTAATTATAGGAAAATTTATGGCTGAAAAATTAAATGTATTAAAGGCAAGAATAAAAGCTATAACGGGAACTCATAAAATAACTAAAACTATGGATATGATTTCCCGCTCAAGAACGGCAAAAATTCTCTCTATCGAACAGGGAATGCGTCCTTATACTCAAAAATTAAACAGAATAATAGAAGAGCTTTCGCATACCGATTTAGATAATTTACATCCTTTGCTTAAAAAGAAAAAAAATATAAAAAATATAACATTGTTTGTAATAACTTCAACGAGAGGTTTATGCGGTTCTTATAATACAAAAATTTTAGACGAAGCTATGGAGAGAATAAGGCATCATCATAGACATGGCAGAGAAGTTGAATTGCATGTTTTGGGTAAAAAAGGCGAAGCTTATTTTGAAAAACAAAAAATTCCAATCGCTAGAAAATATCCGCGTATAGATGAAGAATCTACTTTTGACGATTGTGCCGCCGTTGTTCAAAGATTTATGCATGATTACGCTACGGATAAATCTTCAAGAGTTGAAGTTATATATATGCGTTATTATACGAGAGTCGTTCATATGCCTAAAATAAAGAGTTTAATTCCAATGATTCCAGACGAAGAGGATATAGAAGGACATAAAAGTAAAAAGAATCTTGAATATTTAATAGAACCAGATAGAGATTCCGTCTTAAAAGAAATTGTGCCTTTGGCTATAAAGACTTATTTTTATTTTATGATAATAACCTCTTTTTTATCCGAAAATGCCGAGCGTTCGATTGCTATGAGAAACGCTACAGATAACGCCGAAAGACTTTTAAGCGAACTTAAAAATAAAGCCAATAGAGCGAGACAGGAAAATATTACAAACGAGCTTTTGGATATTATAGGCGGTTCTGAAGCAATCAACTAAAATATAAAAATCAATATAAAGTAATTAAATAAAGGATTTTTAACCGTTATCTCAAATATATCCGCTCCCGTTAATCTTTTAGTATTTTCGGAGGCTACTCTAGTATTTCCGCCCCAAGAAAAATAAACTATAAGCGTTTTGCTATTTTGAGCGTTTAGAAAAGCTCCCGTAAAAAATATTAAACTTGTTAAAAATATTATAATTCTTTTTGTCATTTATTTTCTCCTTTTTTTGTTTTTTAATTTTTTTAATTTAAATTTTTATTTTTCCTCCTTTCTTTATTAAAAAATTATTTGTTTAATCCTAAACTTTCAAGCCATCTTTTTATGCTTAATCGATTTGCTCCAAAATTAAATCGTTTTCCTGTTTTAAATATGGCTTTAGGACAACATTTTTGCATATAACGAGGCGCAGGCTCAAGTTCGCTTCCTCCGCTTGTGCAAAAAGGAACTATAATTTTACCGCTAAAATCGTAAGCTTCTAAAAAGCTAAAAATTATATTTGGAGCGTTATACCACCAAATTGGAAAACCTACAATAATAGCGTCAAATAGCGAAATGTCTACGCTATTTGCAATTTCTGGACGAGAGTTTTTATCTTTGCATTCTATAGTAGAACGGCTTTTATTATCTGTCCAATCTAAATCCGATTTACTGTAAGGAACTTTTGGAATTATTTCAAATAACTTTGCTCCCGAAACTTCAGCGATATTTTCGGCAACTTCTTTTGTAATTCCGCTTGCGCTAAAATAAGCTACTAATATATTCATTTTCTCTCCTTAAAAATAATTTATTATTTTTTTAATTATTATAACATTGGAGCTAACTCCAGAGTCAATATGTAATTCTAATTTTTATAATATTATTTTTATTTTAAATTTATTTTAAAATAAAAGTTATTTCAATATCTCCTTTGCCAAAAGAGTTTTCCAAATCTTCCATATTTTTTATATAGCCTAATTTTGTATATTTATAACGCGTTGAAAAACTTTTATAAAATATTACCAAACAATTATCGCCAAAAAGCATTATATCGCCTTTATTTATGTTTGCCACATTTTCGCTTGAAGTCGAAAAACTTTTAGAAAAATTATAATATTTTTCATTTCCGTTTAAATCGCTCATAGTTATAGTAATAGGAAATTTTTTTATTAATTCTTTTGTAGTTGAATTATCGTATAAAATCGCTTCGTATTTTTTATTTTTAATCGTTATTATAATATTTTGCATGTTATCTCCAAACGCATTACAATTTATAAAAAATAACATAAAAGTTAAAATAAACCGCATGCGATAATTATTTAATATTTTATTTTGCATAATTTTATTTTCCTTTCAAATCAAATTTATATAATCGTTTTTAATTTCAATTTTTTATCGTCTAAATTCTTTATAACTTTTGCTGGAATTCCAACAGCTACGGAATTTGCAGGAATATCTTTTATTACAACCGAACCAGCTCCTATTATAGAATTATTGCCAATATTTACTCCTGGAAGAATATTCGCTCCCGAACCTATCCAAACATTATTTCCTATAATCACTTTTGACGGATAAGTCGTATTTCTATCAGCCAAATCAAAACCATGATTTAAAGTTGATATTATAACATTTTGCCCTATAAAAACTCCGTCTCCTATAATAATTCCTCCTCTATCTTGAAAACAGCAATTAACATTAAAAAATACATTTTTTCCAATAGTTATATTTTTTCCAAAATCGGTATAGAAAGGCGGAAAACATGTAAAACTTTCGTCTATTTTGCATCCCGTAAGTTCTTCAAATAATTTTCTTACTTCTTCGGGAGTATGATAAGAATTATTTAAAATTGTCGTTATTCTTATAGCATGTTGCGAACATTCATGCATTAAAGGAGCTTTTTCTTTATCGTCTCCTCTAATATAATTTCCTTCTTTACAATATTTTATAAAATCGTCTATATTCATTTTATATCCCCTATTATTTATTTTAATTTTTAATTAAATTTTAATACCAATCATGTTTTTCATTTCTTTCGAGAGAGGCTATTTTTTGCATCTCTTCGTCTGTTAATTCAAAATCAAATATATCTATATTCTCTTTAATATGAGCTGGATTGCTTGAGCCAGGAATAACTACGACTTCCTTTTGAATATCCCATCTTAAAATTACTTGAGCTACAGATTTATTATGATTTTGAGCAATTTCTTTCAAAACTTTGTCGTTTAATAATTCTTTTTGATGTCCTCTTCCGCCCAAAGGATACCAAGCCTGAACGACTATTCCCTTGTTTTGAATATAAGGAATAACTTCATTCTCTTGATAATAAGGATGGATTTCATTTTGAACAAGAGCGGGCATAATAGTTATTTGAGGAAGAAAACTTTCTAATTCTTTTATATACCAATTTGACAAACCTATAGAGCGAATCTTTCCTTCTCTAACAGCTTTCTCCATTTCTTTATAGGCTTTCACATCGTTTACGCCAGGATGATGCAAAAGCATTAAATCTATATAATCAATATCCAATTTTTCTAAAGCTTCATTTATAGATTTTTCTGCATCGTTAAATTGATTTGGATATAATTTTGTAATTACAAAAATCTCTTCTCTCGGAACGCCAGATTTTTTTATTCCTTCGCCCACGCTTTTTTCATTATGATACATATAAGCCGTGTCGATTAATCTGTATCCGTTTTTTATAGCGGTTGAAACGGAATTAACGCAAATATCTCCAATTAAACTGTAAGTGCCAATTCCTATAATCGGCATGTCGTATCCGCTATTTAATCTAACGGTTTTTGTTTGTAAATTAAAAGAAATGTCGTTTTTTCTATAGTTTTGTATATTGTTTTTTACCTCGCTTTTTTGATTTATTTTGTTTGTTTGATTTGACGAAAATAATTTTGAACAACTAATTAATTCAATAATTACAATGCAAATCGTTATATAATTTAATTTTTTATTTTTCGTTTTCATTTTTTATCCTCTAATTAAATTATAATTTTATTAACGAGTTTATAGAATTTATTTCAAATCCTACAAACTCATTAACAATATCCTTTATTTTAGATTTGTATTAAAAAAGTCTTCCAATTTATCGAATGGAATTCTATCTACTCTATCGTAAAGGTCTATATGTTCCGCATCTTCTACAATATATATTTCTTTAGGTTCTGCGGCAACTTTATAGGCGTCTTCGCTAAAGAAACGAGAATGCGCTCTGTCGCCAACTACGAAAAGAATAGGACGAGGAGAGACTTCTTTAATAAAATCTAAAAGTTTAAAATTCATCATATTTAAAAGACTTGTGCTTGTAAATCCTCCCAAAGCGTTTGTATGATGTCCTCTTTTTAAGGCGTAAAATCGAAACCATTCGGCATTCAATTCGTCAAGATTTTCAGGAACTTCATCTAAAGGCTCTTTTGGAAAAAACGGAATATATTCTGGATATCCATTTTCAGCGTCCGTCCATCTTTGCAAAGATAATCTTTCTTTTTCTTTTTGCAAAGCTTCTCCTTTCAAACCTCCTCTTGCAGACACGCTAATATCATACATACTCGTTGTGGCAATAGCTTTTATTCTCGTATCATATTGAGCCGCTGATATAGCGAAACCTCCCGAACCGCAAATTCCAACTATTCCAATTTTTTCTCTGTCAACAAATTCTTGCAAACCTAGATAATCTACAGAAGCGCTAAAATTTTCAACAAATATATCGGGAGATGAAACATTGCGAGGAAATCCTCCAGATTCTCCCATAAATGATTGGTCGAAAGCCAAAACTATAAATCCTCTTAAAGCAAGTTCGTTTCCATATATGCATGGTCATTGTTCTTTAACTCCGCCGTATGGAGCGCCAACTATAATAGCAGGATATTTTTTTGTTTTATCAATATCCTTTTCGTAATATAAATCCGCCACTATATCCAATCCATAGCGATTTTTATATTTTACTTTTTCCCTTTTAACATTTTCATTTAATTTTGAAATGTATCCCATATCTTCCTCCGCTTTATTTTGATTGTTTTGATTTGCATTAATTTGTTGTTCGTTTTTATTATTACAGCAAATTAACGCTAAAACCATAATAATAAAAATAAGTTTTTGTTTTTTTGACTTCATTGTCATTTCTCCTTTGTAGTTAATTTTTTTATTTATTAAATCGTATTATAAATAAAGTGTCAAATACTTTTGGTTTATGCTTATCTATGCTTTAAAAGTATTTTAAAATAATATAATATATTTTTATTAAGAACGTCGTTTAAGGATACTATTATGGAAATAAAAGCTTTAAAATATTTTTTAACTATGGCTAGAGAAGGCAATATAACTAAAGCTGCAAATTATCTCAATCTTACGCAGCCGAATCTTTCAAGGCAGATAATTAAACTTGAAAGAGATATAGGAAAGAAACTTTTTATAAGAAGTAGACATAATATTGAATTGACTCCCGAAGGATTTCTTTTAAAAAAGAGAGCCGAAGAGATAATGGATTTGATAGATAAAACGAGAACCGATTTTAAATCAAACGAAAAAATAATTGCGGGAGATATTTATATTGGAGGAGGCGAAACTTACGCTATAGAATTAATAGCCGAAATAATGAAAGATATACAAGAATATTATCCTAATATAATATATCATATTCAAAGCGGAAATTATGAAGACATAACGGAAAAACTTGATAAAGGACTATTAGATTTTGGAATATTAACAGAGCCGTCCGATTTATCAAAATACGAATATATTAAAATGCCTGTAAAAGATACATGGGGAATTTTAATGAGAAAAAATTCAAAACTTTCAAAGAATCAATTTATAACTAGAAAAGATTTGTTGAATTTACCTCTTATATGTTCAAAACAGTTAATGTTAAATCTATTTGCAAATAATAATTTTTTAGAATGGTTTAAAAACGATTTTAATAAACTTAACATAGTAGCTACCTATGATCTTATATATAACGCTTCGGTTATGGTTAAATCTGGATTAGGATATGTTATAGGTTTTGATAAATTAATTAACACAAGCAATAGCTCTCTTTGTTTTGTTCCATTAAAACCTAAATTAGAATCTGGATTAAATATAGTATGGAAAAAGAATCAAGTATTTTCTCCCGCAAGCAAAATATTTTTGGATAAACTTTATAATAAATTTGAAAAAAAATAATTAATAAAATTATTATAACATTGTAATCAACTCCAAAGTCAATATTAATAATAAACTACTTATTTAAACTAAATCTTTTACTAGAATAATTAGAAAAATAATAAGTTATAAAAATGAATAATCCCATAATTGCCAAATAATCAAAAAAGAAAAATATAATCGGTTCGTCATAATCAAAAAAAGCGTAATCTATAAGAAGAAACATTTTCTCGTATAATCTTCGTTTTATAAAAGAATATATTCCATAAATTGCAATCGATATTCCCAAAATATTTATAAATATTCTTAAAATAATAGTTTTAATTTTTTTTAATTTCATCATACCGATAAACATTCCCCAATGCATTCCTATATGAGCCGAAATAAAAACGAAAATCCAAGAAGCCGAAAGCATATGAAGTCTGCGATTAAATATTCCTCCGCCATCCAAATTAAGAAAAAATAAAACTTTACGAGAAAACATTATTCCGTTTATCATTAAACCGAGCATGCAAATTATAAGCATAGTATTAATAAAAGTATTCAATATTCTATTAAAGCTATATTTTCCTTTAAATAAATTTTTATACCAATTAAAATTTAATATATGATGAAGTATAAAGAAAAAGAATAGAGAAAACCCCAAATATTCATGAATCGTATCTCCCGTCCAATGATATGCGGTTAGTAAAAATAATAATATAGTCATAATTATATCTACAAAAATTTTTATTATCTTTTTCATTTTTTCTTTACTTGAATATTTTTATTAAGGCTGATAAAATTTTAAATTTTATCAAGCCCTAATAAAAATTAAATTTACAGAAGCCATATTTTTTTAAGCCAATTTCTTATATCGTTTTCAGAGTTTCTAACCGAACTTCCGCTTATAGCCAAACTTTCAAGTATATTCGCATTTGGGTATAAAGCTTTTAAATCGTTGACGCTTCTTCCAAGTCTTGAGCCTCCATGCGTGCATAGAAGAGCGATTTTTTTATAAGAAATATCTCTATTGTCGATTAAAAATTTTTTCACGGCTTGAGGATAAGTTCCCCACCAATTTGGAAAAGCCACAATAATCGTATCGTATTGAGATAAATTATTTACATTTCCGTTTAGCTCGGGAAGAAAATCGGTTCTCTGTTTCTCTCTCGCTTGATTAACGCATTGCCTATAATCTGTTGGATAAAACTTTTTATTTACTATAAAAAATTATAGTTGACATTTATCTTGGGGTATGTTATTCTTGAATTGTTAGGAGGAAGTGTTATGACTAAAATAGAACATGAAGGATATCATAAAACCACCATTACGATCGGTAATAAAGATTCAAAAAATCCTATTATTATTCAATTTCCTAAAATAAAGGGTAGATTTTTGAAAAAAATTTTTAAGGTGAAAACAAATGATAAGAAACTGAAAGAAGTTACGGAGGTTATAGATCATGAGTTATGCTAGAGATGTTATTGAAGAAAGATTAAATGCGAGCGAAAAAAAACAATTAACTTTTAATATAGACTCAAAGTTAATTGATAAAATGGATAAAGTATCTGAAATTTTTAATGATATTAATAAAAGAAATTATCCTAGAAATGCTTTATTAGAAGATGCTATTGACACTTATCTTACGGAAATTGATTCTTTTCTAAAGGAAAATTATAATATTTCTATTGAAAATTATAATGGTAATTATGAACCAGATAAATATAAATCTTCTAATGATGATTTTGATACCGTTATTTATCCCGGATATGTAGATGGCTTTGAAGAGGTTTTCTTAGGAGAATATCGTTGGTACTATGTTAGAATTCGTAAAGAAAATATCAAAAAAGTTAAGTATATCGCAATTTATGTTGGAAAACCAGTTTCTGCTATTACTCATTATGCTAAGGTAAAAGAATATATTCCATCTACAAGGTATCCTAGTAAGTATTTAATAGAATTAGAGGAACCAATTCCTTTATCTCATAAGATAGAATTAGGCTCTATATCAGCTGCTTCCTTAAGAGCTCCTAAATATACTACCTTAGATAAGTTATTAAAA
>OIYR01001026.1_pt1 | contig 14796 bp, 16 predicted proteins | sample 1588221 | NCBI WGS metagenome assembly OIYR01 (sample SAMN03283292) | human gut metagenome | biome: human-associated habitat; material: feces | host: Homo sapiens | place: Peru | collected 2012 | reverse complement strand
AATTTAGGCAAAATTCGTCAAATCGGTAACAAAGTCGCTGACAATGGCTCAATGGTGCGAACGGACATTTTCCGCCATAAGAGTAGTGGCAAATTCTATGGCGTGCCGATTTATACTATGGACTATGCACTTGGGAAGTTGCCAAACAAAGCTGTGGTAGGCGGTAAAGACAAGGCGGGCGTCATTAAAGAGTGGCTTGAAATGGATGAAAATTATGAATTTTGTTTTAGCCTTTTTAAAGATGACTTGCTTTTGGTGCAAAAGAAAGAGATGAGTAAGGCGGAGTTGTGTTATTTTGCGGGGTTTGGAATTGCAACTGCTTCAATTAGTGTCGAAAAACACGACAATCATTTTACAACACTTACCGATAATCAAAAATTGCTTTTCACTAACGCCACGCCACAGGAAGTCAAAGGATTAAGTATAGGCATTCAAAACCTTAAAGTTTTTGAAAAATGGCAAGTTTCTCCGCTGGGCGAGGTAAAAAAGGCGGAATTTAAAAAACGAGAAAATATTTCGCTTAAATCCACGCCCAAAACCGCCAAACACTCAATGCCAAATTCAAATTTGGAGACACAATGAGCTTTGATGAAGCCTTTAAAAGCGTGATGATAAGCAAGGAAGCTAAACTCACGCTCAAACAAAAGCACCTTTGCGTGAGTCAAGCGGGCAACGAGGCTTTGCTCTACCTCAAAGACCTTGCTTTTATCGTGTTAGAAAGTGAGCAAATCACGCTCACTTCGGCACTTTTAAGCGCACTAGCAAAGCACAATGTCGTGCTTTTAAGCTGCGATGAAAGCCACTTGCCAAATGGCGTTTTTATGCCCTTTTTAACGCACTTTCAAGCCGCGCTCACCGCCAAAGAGCAACTTGGGGCAAAGCCTCAAACAAAGGCTATTTTGTGGCAAAGGATTGTCAAAAACAAAATCCGCAATCAAGCCTTTGTTTTGCGTGAGGCTGGCTTTGAAAAAGAAGCGGGCGAGCTTGAAAATTTAGCTAAAAATGTGCGCTTAAATGATGGCTCATATATGGAAAGCCGTGCCGCTGCGCTTTATTTTAAAACGCTTTTTGGCTCAAATTTTAGCCGTGATGAGCTTTGCTTTGAAAATTCAGCTCTAAACTATGGCTACGCCGTTGTGCGCGCTGCTGTGGTGCGGGCTGTGTGCGTGAGTGGGCTTGTAAGCTGGGAGGGGGTAAAGCACTCTAACGCTTTCAATCAATTTAACCTAGCCGATGATTTAATCGAGCCTTTTCGCGCCTTTGTAGATAGCTGTGTGTTGGGGCTTTGTGCTGAATTTAAGGGCGATGAGTTTTTGCAAAAAGAGCATAAAAGAGCGCTTGTTGAAAACTTGCAAAAAGCGGTGTTTGTAAATGAGCGCAAACTGCCTTTAATCCGCGCTGTAAATCATTTCGTGCAAAGTTTTAAAAGCGCCTTGCTTAATGGCACAGAGCTTGCAAATGTCAGCTTTGCTTGAAGATAAATTTATGCGCGTTTTGCTGCTTTTTGACCTGCCGACAACGAGCAAAAAAGAGCAAAAAAATGCGGCGAAATTCCGCAACGAACTCATCAAACTTGGCTTTTTTATGATGCAATTTAGCGTGTATATGCGAATTTGCAAGGGCTTGGTTTCTGCGAATGCTGTGATTTCGCGTGTGCGTGGCATTTTGCCGCCGCTTGGCAATGTGCGCGCGCTCATCATCACTGAAAAGCAGTTTGACAATATGCAAATTCTGCTTGGAAGTGCGGGTTTTAACGAAAGTGTGAATGATGATAAAAATTTTGTGCTGTTTGCGTTTGATGAGAAAATCGGGGATTATCGGTATTTGGGCAACGGACAAGATGAGCGTGATGAGGGTGTAAAAAATGACGAAAATGCTTGTGGGAGCGAAAATGCGCCAAAATGTGAAAATTTGGATTTTTCAAAGGGAGAAAATGCTGGGAAAGAGAATTTTGTAAGCAAATCAAAACGCAAAAAGCTACGAGAGCAAAGTTTGTTTGAATTTTAAGCTTTTAAAGGGCGTTAAATGGGCTTTAAAAAGGCTTTTAATGGCACAAAAGTGCGTGAGGCTTAAAATTAGCGGGCATTTTGCTTGCTGATGAGAAAGGCTATTTTACGCTCATCTTGCATATATCAAGCTTGTTTTTATGCCTAAAATACGCTCTTTGCTCTAAATCATAAAGCTTGTTTTTTAGCTCTTTGGGGATTTGACTGAAACGCAAATCGCTGAGCTTGGCTTGTGATTCTTGTGCGAGATACTCGAAAAATTCGCATTTGTCCTTAGCGTGCAAGGAAAGGGCGCAAAGTGCTATGAGAATGAGTTTTGGCATAATAATCCTTTGTGGGTAAATTTAAACCAAACAAGCATTTTGGCTGAAATTTAGGGCAAATGCTTGTGGCTTTATGTGGGCTATATTGTAAATTTGGCTGGTAAATTGAGCGTTAATGGCTTTGATGAATTTGGCTTTTATGGGTGGATTGTGCGTGCTTTGGTGTGGTTTATCCTTTTGTAAGAGCGTATTTTGAGTGTTTTTCGTTATTTAAACTTTTTCAAAGCGTGCTTTGTATGTGTTTTTAAGTTTTAGAATTTGTTTAAAGGCTTGTAAATACGCTATTTGATTTATTATAAATTGAAATTTACTACTAAAATGCGTGATAACGCCTTTTTAAGCAAGTGTAAAGTGCCTTTTTATAGCGATAAATCATACGCAAAAAATGGCAAAGGCGCGTTTATCCTTTGTCGTAAGTGTTAAAAAAGAGCTAGACAAAGCAAAATCAATGCTTTTACCTTGTAAAATGCCACAAAAAGCCTTTGCAAAGCCTTTATGAGAAAGCTTGCTGGCAAATTTGTGTGAATAGAGTGGGCTTTTAAAGGGATTGTAACCCTGCGGGGCGCCCACAACCCCTTATTTTAGTCCCTTGTTAATTCTTTTGTCATAAGTATAGCAAAAAATCATATATTTTTGCCTAAAATTTCGCAAAAACCTTGAAAAATTCTTGCTTTATGGTAGGTGTATTATACCATAAAAAGAATTAACAAGGGACTAAAACGAATTTTTATATGCGCTTGGATTAGCAAAGATATACCACGCATTTAACAAATTTTACTATACTAAACTCTTGTTTTTGTCGAATTTTTTATTTGTTGATGGAAACGCTTTGTAAAACACCATAATTAAAGTAGGATTTTAATGAAATTCACCTTTGTCAGTATTTTTCCAAACCTTATCACGCCTTATTTTGCGGACTCCATACTTGCTAAGGCAAAGGAAAAAGGCTTGTTTGAGACGGATTTTATCGACCCGCGAGAATTCAGCACCGACAAGCACAAAAAGGTAGATGACTACCAAATAAGCGGCGGTGCAGGGCTTTTAATGCTCGCTCAACCCCTTTTTGACACACTTTTGCGCATAAAAGAGCTTGATAATGCTGTAAAATTCATCTTTTTAAGCCCTGTGGCAAAGCCCTTTGTCCAAAAAGACGCCAAACGCTTAGCCAAAGAAAGCCATTTGTGCTTTGTTTGTGGGCGTTACGAGGGCATTGATGAAAGAGTGATTGAAACCTTTGCTGATGAAATTTTTTGCGTTGGAGACTTTGTGCTTACAGGCGGAGAACTCCCTGCACTAATGCTTTGCGATGCTATCTCACGCAACATTAAAGGCGTGCTGGGAAACTCAGCAAGTTTAAATGATGAGAGCTTTGAAAATACGCTTTTAGAAGCCCCTGCTTTTAGCAAGCCTTTTGAATTTGAAAAAAAAATGCAAAAATTTAGTGCCGTTTCAGCTTTTTTAAACGGAAATCACGCTATAATTAGCGATTTAAAACACAAATTTTCTGTGTGTAAGACGAAATTTTTTCGTCCAACTTTGGCTTTAAAAGCCTATTTAAAGGACAAGCAATGAGAAACAAATTCATCGAGCAGTTTGAAAACAAGCAAATTGCAGACAAAAAAGTGCCGCAGTTTCGCGCTGGCGATACTTTGCGCCTTGCCATTCGCATACGCGAGGGAGACAAAAGCCGCATTCAGCATTTTGAGGGCATTTGCATAGCAAGGCGTGGCACGGGCGTTGGCGAAACCTTTATCGTCCGCAAAATCGGCGCGAACAATGTCGGCGTGGAGCGCATTTTCCCCATTTACAGCGAAAGTTTAGAGGAAATTGCCGTGCTTCGTAGGGGGCGCGTGCGCCGTGCAAGGCTTTACTACCTACGCAATAGGCGCGGAAAAGCCGCTCGTATCAAAGAGCTGAAAAACTAAATGGCATTTGAGTGCCGTTTATAAGGCGTTTTGATGACTTGGACTAAGGATTCGTGGAAAAATTTTCCCATCAAGCAGCAGCCCATTTACCCCGATGAAAACGAGCTAAACGCTACCTTGCAAAAGCTTGAAAAGCTACCGCCCCTTATTTTCGCGGGTGAGGTGCGAAATTTAAAGTCAAAGCTCGCACTCGTGGCACAAAAAGAGGCTTTTTTACTACAAGGTGGCGACTGCGCTGAGAGTTTTGAGAATTTTGGTGCGGTAAATATCCGTGATATGTTTAAGCTTATGCTTCAAATGGCGATAGTGCTTACCTTTGCGGGCGGTTGCCCTGTGGTAAAGGTTGCGCGCGTGGCGGGGCAGTTTGCAAAGCCTAGAAGTAGCGATTACGAAGAAGTAAATGGCGTGAAACTCCCTAGCTACCGAGGCGACATTATCAACGGCTTTGAATTTAACGAGCAGGCAAGAATTCCACAACCAAAACGAATGTTAGAAGCGTATTATCAAAGCGCGACAACGCTAAATTTGCTCCGTGCCTTTGCGCGTGGAGGTTTGGCGGATTTGCACGGAGTGCATAATTGGAATTTAGGCTTTTTAAAAAAGGCTGAGCTTGGCAGTCGTTATGAGGCACTCAGCGAGCAGATTTCGCAGGCTTTGGCTTTTATGGAGGCGTGCGGTATCAGCTCAAAAAATGTGCCAAATTTACGCGAGACGAGCATTTACACTTCACACGAAGCCTTGCTGCTACCTTACGAGCAAGCTCTTACGCGCGTAGATAGCACGAGCGGGGACATTTATGACTGCTCGGCGCATTTGCTGTGGATAGGAGAGCGCACGCGTGGCTTAGATGAGGCGCACGCGCACTTTTTAAGCGGCGTGAAAAATCCTTTGGGCGTGAAAATCGGCGCAAGCGCAAAGGCTGACGAGATAAAAGCCCTTGCAAATGTCCTAAACCCCGACAACGAAGCAGGACGGCTTAATATCATCATAAGAATGGGTGCTGATAAAATCGGCTCTTGCTTGCCGCAAATCTTTAAAGAGCTGAAAAAAGAAGGGCTAAATCTCATTTACAGCATAGACCCGATGCACGGCAACACGACTAAGGCGGGCAATTTCAAAACGCGAGAATTTGGCAAGATAATGGACGAAGTGCGAGCCTTTTTTGAGATAGCACACGCGGAAGGCGTTTATGCGGGTGGCGTGCATTTGGAGATGACGGGGCAAGATGTAACCGAGTGTGTGGGCGGTAGCGTTACACAAGAAAGCCTGCAAAACCGCTACGAAACGCAGTGCGACCCGCGCTTAAATGCCGACCAAGCACTTGAACTTGCCTTTTTAATCGCTGATTTTGTGAAAAAGGCTAGAAAATAAGGCTTTTACGCCTTTAACAAAGCGTGAATTTTAGGCTTTTAAAGGCTAAAAATTAAGCAAAATTTAGCCTTTGACACGAAAACTTGACACATTAAAGGAAAAAAATGAAACTTTATGGCATAAAAAACTGCAACGCCGTGAAAAAAGGCTGTGAATTTGTCGAAAATTTAAGCTTAAAATATGAATTTTGCGATATTAAAAAACTTGATGAAAGCACCTTAAATGCGTGGCTAGCACAAAAAAGTTTTAACGAGCTTATCAACACGGCTGGGCTGAGTGCGAAAAAAATCAAACTCACAAAAGAAAAAGTGTTGAATTTAAGCCAAAATGAAAGCGGACAAAGCGAGCTTAAAACGCTCATCTTGCAAAGCCCGACCCTCATCAAACGCCCTGTTATCGAACATAAAGGGCAAATTTATGTTGGGAAAGAGTATGAGAATCTAAAATAACTTGTTTTGACAAAAAATTTAAAACTCCACAAACTTAAAACGCGAATTTATTTTAGCAAGCAAAAATGTGTAAATTTAAGCTAGTTTTTTATATTCCTCGCCCCACAAAGCAAGGCTGTCAAAAACGCTTTCAAGGCTCTGTCCTAGCGGGGTTAAAGAGTATTGCACTTTGGGCGGGACTTGCGCAAAAACCTTGCGTTTTACAAGCCGTGCTTCTTCAAGCTCGCGTAAATTTTGCGTCAGCACCTTTTGCGAAATGTCTTGGTTTTTGGTGGCTGAAATAGACTTTTTCAGCTCGCCAAAACGCCTTGTGTCTTTAAGCAAATCGCGTATGATGAGGATTTTCCACTTGTTGCCGATGAGGTTGAGTGCCGTTTCTATGGGGCAAGGGGAGAAATACTTTTTCATTTTTGTCCTTTAAATTTAAAAAATTTGCCAAAATTATAGCAAATTTTTTTCAAAATTCAAGTCAAAATTCAAAAAATTTTCAAAAATTTACAAAAATTTACAAAAATTTTAAAGCCTTTAAAGGCTTATTTTTTCACAATAGTTTCTAAAAGATAACTATATAATAAAAAAGTGCTTACTTGACAAAGTTATGCTAGTGTGTTAAATTTCGCTCAACAAATCGATTTGAAATTAAAAAGAAAGGACGGACGATGAAAAGAAGAGCATTTCTTAAAAAATCATTGTTTGTTTCGGCATCGTTGAGCTTGGGCGCAGTTTCAGGCTTTGGAAAAATTCACAAAAAGGAGCGAAAATGAAAATCGCAGTTTTAGCCGCAAGCGGCAGGGCAGGCAGACTCATCACTGAGGAAGCCTTAAATAGCGGATATAGCGTGAGTGCTTTCGTGCGAAACGCTGAAAAAGCAAAGGATTTGGCGCAAAAGGGCGCAAGTGTGGTGCAAAAGGACATTTTTGCGCTTTCAAGTGCTGATTTACAGGGCTTTGATGTCATCATCAATGCCTTTGGGGAGTGGGAGGATTTGAGCCTTTACAAAAAGCAAGGCGCGCATTTGGCGGACATTTTAGCGAGCAATAAGGCGCGCTTTTTAGTCGTGGGCGGTGCTGGTGGCTTGTATATAGACAAAAGCCACACGACAAGACTAATGGACACGCCGAGCTTTCCAGACGCTTACAAGGGCGTGGCAAACGCTCACGCCGAGCTTTTGGAGCTTTTGCGTTCGCAAAATGCGCTGAATTGGGTATATGTCTGCCCTGCGGCTGAATTTGTAGCCGATGCGCCCAAAACGGGCAAATACAAAATCATCGGCGAAGAGTTTGAGACGAACGCAAAGGGCGAAAGCAAGGTAAGCTACGCTGATTATGCGAGCGCGATGCTTGACATAGCGCAAAATTCAAAGCTCAACAAGGTGCGCGTGGGCGTGATAGGGCTTTAAGCGGTTTAAACTTGTGGCAAGTGTCGCAAGTTTTTCAACAAAGCAGCACAAAGTGCTAAAATTTAAACTTTTACAAAGGATAGACAATGTCAAAATTCAGTAAAATCTCACTCGCAAACGAAGCAAGAGTGGAGTTAAAGGAAAAGCTTGGTTTAACAGGCTGTGAAGTCTCGCTCAATGAGCTGCCAGCTGGCGCAAGCGTGCCATTTTACCACGCTCATCAGCAAAATGAAGAGCTTTATCTCTTTTTAGAAGGTGAGGGCTTTATCGAACTAGATAACCAAAAGCTTGCGGTAAAGGCAAATGACGCGGTGCGAGTCGCTCCAAGCGTGATGAGAAAGGTAATAGCTGCGAGCAAACTACGCTACCTTTGCGTGCAAGCCAAAGAAAACAGCCTTACGCAGTGGAGCGCAACAGACGGCGTAATGGGCTAAGCGTTGGTTTTATGCAAAATAAGCTTGTGGTTTGATAAAATTGCAAGCTTATTTAAATTTAAGCCACTAAATTCAAACTTTTTTCAACTCTCATCACAAATTTACATAAATTTTACATTCGCCAAAATCAAACTTTACAATGCCTTTTTATACTTTCATCACAAATTCAATTTGAAAGGAGTGGTAATGAAAAAATTACTACAATTTGTAATGGCATCTTTGATGCTAAGTTTTAGTTGTGCTTTTGCTGAAAGCATTTACCCCATCTCACGCGAAATGGGTTCAGGCACGAGAGGTGCTTTTGTGGATATTTTTGATGTCAAACAAGAAACAGGCAAGAAAATTGACGCCACCTCTAAAAAAGCCGAAGTTACGAACTCCACAGGCGTTATGATAACCACAGTGGCAAATTCCAAAAACGCCATAGGCTACATATCGCTTGGTTCGTTAAATGAGAGTGTTAAGGCTTTAAAGATTGACGGCGTTGCGCCAAGCGTGGCAAACATCAACAACAAAAGCTACACTATTTTTCGCCCTTTTAATGTAGTGGTGAAAAACAAAACTCAGCTTTGCGAGGACTTTTTGAGTTACGCTGGCTCACAAAATGCGGTTGCTATCATTCAAAAGGCTGGTTATATAGCGATTGGCAAGAATGCGTTTAGCTCTAAAAAGCCAAAAGGCAAGCTTGTTATCGCAGGTTCTAGCTCTGTAACGCCACTTATGGAAAAGCTCAAAGAAGCGTATGAGAAGATTAACCCAAATGCAAATTTGGAGATTTTGCAATCTGACTCCACAACGGGCGTAAATTCCACCATAGAAGGAATAGCTGACATAGGAATGGTTTCACGCGAGGTTAAGCAAAGCGAGCTAAAAAAGGGCTTAAAAGCGCAAGTTTTAGCACTTGATGGCTTAGCGGTAATCGTGCATAAAAGCAACAAACTTGACAGTATCAGCAAAGAAAATGTCAAAAAGATTTTTATGGGCGAGTTGAGCGAGTGGGATAAAGTGAAATAAGGAGAAAATATGCAAGTTATCAAAACGATAATTTTAATGGCGCTTTTTTCTTGTGTCGCTTTGGCGCAGGTGCGGATTTTGCCTATTGATAAGGCAAAATTTATCGCAGGGGCTAGGTTTGACTTTTTAGTCGAAATTGACGGAGAGGCTAAATTTAGCGAGCTTAAAGTAAGCATAAACGGCAAAGACGCGGCGCAGTTTTTCGGCAAAAAGCCACAAAACTTTTTCAAAGACGGCGTGAGTGCTTATCGCATAGATGGCGTTTCTTTTACGCAAAAGGGCGAATTTGAAGTGCTTGCAAGCTATGGCAAAGAAAAAAGCGCGGTAAAATACCAAGTCGTGCAAGAGTTTGCTAGCAAAAAGGCTAAAAATGTCATTTTGCTCATCGGCGATGGTATGAGTTTGCAGGCTAAACAAATGGCTCGCATACTCTCAAAAGGCATAAACGAGGGCAAGTATAATGGGTATTTGGAAATGGAAAATATGCCACACCTTGCTCTTGTAACGACATCAGGCTATGACAGCCTTACCACAGATAGTGCAAATTCAGCATCAGCTTACGCCACAGGACACAAAAGCGTGGTAAATGCGATGGGCGTGTATGAGGACAGCACAAAGGACGCTATGGACGACCCAAAAGTGGAGAACATAGCCGAAATTTTAAAGCGCACACAGGGCAAAAGCATAGGGCTTGTAAGCACGGCAAATATCACTGACGCCACGCCAGCGGCGATGATTACGCATACAAGGCGAAGGGCAATGCAAAATGAAATCGCCCTTGATTTTTTGCGCTTAAAGCCTGAGGTAGTCTTAGGCGGTGGTTTGCGGCATTTTATCCCGCAAAATGAGCCAAATTCCAAGCGTAAAGATGACAAAAATCTTATCGAGCTTTTCAAAAAGGCTGGATATAGCGTGTCTTTTGACAAAAACGAGCTTTTAGCACAAAGGGGCGCAAAAAGGCTTTTAGGGCTTTATAATGTCGATAATATGAATGTGTATTTAGACAGAGAAGTGCTTAAAGACCCCGAAGTTTTGGGTAAATTCAACGCCGAGCCAAATTTAATGCAAATGACACAAATGGCACTTGATACTTTAAGCCAAAACCCAAAGGGCTTTTTTCTTATGGTTGAAGGTGCTAGCATAGACAAGCAGCTGCACAAAATGGACTGGCAAAGGGCGACTTATGACACCATAGAGCTTGACAAAGCCGTTAAAATCGCTAAGGATTTTGCTAAAAAGCGAAATGACACCCTTGTCATTGTCGTAGCCGACCACGCTCACGGAGCGAGTATCACAGGCACTTACCACGAAAAGGACGGCAAAAGCGGACGAGAAGCGGTGCGAACCTATAACAAATCCGTCTTTCCAAGCTTTGAGGACAAGGACAAAGACGGCTTTCCAGATAGCCCAGATGCGGACATAACCCTTGCGGTGCAATGGGCTAATCACCCTGATTACAAGGCTTATTATGGCTTTCGTCAAAAGCCAAGCAGCCCTACCATAGAAAAAAATGGTAAATTTGTGGCTAATCCAAAGCTAAATGGCGAAGAATACAAGGGCAATATCCCTTATGATGAAGACACCGAGGTGCATTCTGCTGATGATGTGGTGTTGAGTGCTTATGGCGTGGGAGCTGAGGCATTTCGTGGCATTATGGACAATACCGAAGTGTTTTTTGCGATGATGAGAGCTTTGGGCGTGCGGGCAAACTGAATTTAAAGCAAGGCAAATTCATCAAATGAAGTTTAAATTTGATGAAAGCCTTGCTGAAATTTATGAATTTTGCTTGAAAATTGTTGTGAAAATTTGAAAGGATAATCAATAATGCTCAAAGAAAGATTTTTCACTGCGCTTTTTGCTGTAAATGCGGTGTTTTCAGTGCTTGCCGTGCTGATGATTTGCCTTTTTTTGTTTGCAAACGCACTGCCAACTATGTCAAAAATAGGTTTTGTTGAATTTATTTTTGGTTTTGAGTGGTTTCCTAGCGAGGAGCTTTTTGGGATTTTTGCGATGATTATTGGCAGCCTTTATGTAACGGCTTTGGCGATTTTCATAGGCGTGCCACTTGGGGTTTTAAGCGCGATTTATCTTTCTTGTTTTTGCCACAAAAGGCTTAAAAAATTCCTTATGCCTTGTGTAGAGCTTTTAGGAGCTATTCCTTCTGTTGTATATGGATTTTTTGGGCTTGTGGTGATTGTGCCAACTTTATCAAGCCTATATGGTGGCATTTCTGGCAAGGGTATTTTGGCTGCCTCGCTTGTTTTGGCTATAATGATTTTACCTACTATCATCTTGCTTTCAAAAGCGGCTATTGACGCCTTGCCAAAAAGCTATTATGAGGGCGCATTAGCCTTAGGTGCAAGCAAAGAAAGAAGTGTGTTTTTTGCTCTTGTTCCTGCGGCAAAGAGTGGAATTTTAGCCTCTGTGATACTTGGCGTTGGTAGGGCTATCGGCGAGGCTATGGCTGTGATTATGGTAGCTGGCAATCAAGTGCAAATCCCACACGGCTTAATGGACGGTGTGAGAACGCTTACTACAAACATAGTGTTAGAAATGGGCTATGCGACTGATTTACACAGAGAGGTTTTAATCGCAAGTGCGGCGGTGCTTTTTGTATTTATCCTCATCATCAACGCAAGTTTTAACGCCATAAAAAAGGAGACAAAATGAAAAAAGACAAACTCAGCTTGCTTTTGTCATTTCTTTTAAGATTTGCTATTATTAGCGTTTTGGGGATATTTTTTCTTTTGATAGGTTTTATCTTTTACAAGGGCATTTTAAACTTAAATTTAAGCCTTTTTGAGTGGAATTATAATAGCGAAAACATTTCGATGATGCCAGCCATTATAAACACTATAAATATGATTATTTGTGCCATTTGTATCGCTATGCCCGTAGGCATTTTTGGGGCGATTTTTTTGACACAATACACACGCAAAAAAAGTAAAATTTTAAGGCTTATCAACATAGCCTCTGAAACTTTGGTAGGCATTCCAAGCATCGTTTATGGGCTTTTTGGGTATTTGGCTTTTGTGATTTACTTTGGCTTTAAGACAAGTTTTATTGCGGGAGTTTTAACTTTAAGCATTATGATTTTGCCCCTTATTTTAAGAAGTAGCGAAGAGGCTTTGAAAAGCGTTTTTGAGGGTTACAAAGAAGCAGCACTTGCGCTTGGAGCTTCAAAAATTCGCACTATTTTTGTGATAATCTTGCCAAGTGCGATTTCGGGCATTTTAGCAGGCGTTATTTTAAGTATAGGTAAGATTGTAGGCGAAAGTGCGGCTTTGCTTTATACATCAGGCAGCGTAGCAAAGGTGGCTGGGCTGTTTGATTCAGGACGAACTTTAAGCGTTCATATGTATGCCATTTCAAGCGAGGGGCTACACATAAACGCAGCATATAGCACGGCGATGATTTTAATCCTCATCGTTTTGGCTATAAATTTATTTGCAAATTTCATCGCTAAAAAATTATTGCGAGTTTAAGGAGACTTTATGAAAGTGTGTTTTGACATTAAAAAAATGAATTTGTATTATGGGAATTTTCACGCGCTTAAAAATATAGACTTAGACCTTTACAAAGGCGAAGTAACGGCTTTTATAGGACCTAGTGGGTGCGGGAAATCAACCTTTATTAAAAGTTTGAACCGTATGAATGATTTAATTGAATACTGTAAAATCAAAGGTAAAATTTTATTTCGCGACAAAAACATTTACAGCAAGGACTGTGATGTGAATTTGTTGCGTAAAAAGGTAGGAATGGTTTTCCAAAAGCCAAATCCCTTTGCGATGAGTATTTATGATAATATCGCCTTTGGAGCTAAAACGCACGGCACAAAAGATAAGGCTAAACTTGATGAGATAGTAGAATCTAGCCTTAAAAAAGCAGCCTTGTGGGAGGATTTAAAGGATAGATTAAAGCATTCAGCATTAGGATTAAGCGGAGGACAGCAACAAAGACTTTGCATAGCAAGGACAATAGCGGTAAATCCTGAGGTGATTTTAATGGACGAGCCAACAAGCGCGCTTGACCCGATAGCAACTTCTAAAATTGAGGAGTTGATTTTAAATTTAAAGAAAAATTATACTATAATCATTGTTACACATAATATGCAACAAGCCGCGCGGATTTCTGATAAAACGGCATTTTTCTTAATGGGCGAAGTGGTTGAATATGATGAGACGAAAAAGATTTTTAATAACCCCAAAGAGAAAAAAACGCAAGATTACATTTTAGGACGCTTTGGCTGAAAAAGGCTTAATAAAAATTTGCAAAAACCGAATTTGATTTTAGATTTGATTGAATTTGATGAAAGGCTTAAATGGTTTATGTTTTAGAAGATGATGAGAGCATTTTAGAGCTTATTTTATACGCGCTTAAATCACAAAACATCAAGGCTTTGGGCTTTAAACACCCAGATGAGTTTTCAAAAGCACTTTTAAACAATAAACCTCAAATTGTCGTTTTGGACTTAATGTTGCCGAGTAAAAGCGGCTTTGAAATCACAAAAGAGCTGAAAAACAATCCTGCGACAAAAAGCATTTCCATTTTGATTTTAAGTGCTTTAAATAGCGAAATGGACAAGGTAAAAGGTTTAGAGCTTGGAGCAGATGATTATATCGCCAAACCTTTTGGGGTAATGGAGTTTATCGCAAGGATAAAAACAATACAAAGAAGGCTAAAACCTCAAAACGAAAAGCTTGAATTTGAGGGGTTGAGTATGGATTTAATCGCGCACACTTTAAAAATCAACGGCAATTTTATAGAACTTACTCTTAAAGAATTTGAGCTTTTAAAACTGCTTTTGCAAAACTGCGAAAGGGTATTTAAAAGAGATGACATTTTAGAGCTTGTGTGGGGTTATGCTTGCACGAGCAGCAGGACACTCGACATACACATAAACACTTTGCGAAGCAAGCTTGGCGCATTTGGCAAGCACATTAAAACCATACGCGCCGTAGGCTATAAATTCTCAAAAGAAGCCTAAATGCAAAAAAGAATTTTCTATGCTATCTTTGGCGTGTGCAGTTTTTTGCTTTTAAGCTCAAATGTATTTTTGTTTTTGTATTTTGATAATTTTTTCAAAACGCAAATCATAAACGATATGAAAAAACAAGCCACCACCCTTTTAAGCGTGCAAAAATTTGATGAAAATTTAAGCAAAATGCAAGATTTTAACATACAAAACCGCCTTACAATCATCGATGAAAAGGGTGTTGTGCTGTTTGACAACTTTGCTTTTGATTTAGAAAATCACCTAAACAGAGCAGAAATAAAAGACACTCTTACAAAGGGCGAAAGCTTTAAAATACGCTACTCACAAAGCTTAAAACAAAATTTAATCTACTACGCCAAAGCTTACAAAAAGGCAAATCAAACCTATATTATCAGAATCGCTACCACCCAAAAAAGCCTCACAAGTCTTATTTTAAACCTTGCCTTGCTCTTTGTGTGTGAAATGCTGTTTTTGCTTTTTATATGCTTTTTCATCGCCAAAATGCTTGCAAAGAAAATTTTAAACCCTATAAAAAATATAAATTTAAAAGAACTTCACAAAAATGACGCTTACAGCGAACTTGGAGGCATCATCAAAAAAATCAAAACGCAAAATAAAACCATAAAAAAAGCCTACAAAAAACTTTTGCAAAAACAGCAAGAAAGCTTGCTTTTAGCACAAAATATAAAAGACGGCTTTATGCTGCTTAATGCCAAAGGAATGATAATTTTAGCCAACAACAATATAGAAAATTTGTTAAAATTAAACAATGTTGTCAGCCTTGAAAGTATCGAAAATTCAGCCTTTTGCAAGCTATGCACTCAAATGCTTGATGAGTTTAAATCCCAAAAAATAAAGCAAAATAAAAACATTCAAATG
>OIYR01001025.1_pt1 | contig 14811 bp, 20 predicted proteins | sample 1588221 | NCBI WGS metagenome assembly OIYR01 (sample SAMN03283292) | human gut metagenome | biome: human-associated habitat; material: feces | host: Homo sapiens | place: Peru | collected 2012 | reverse complement strand
CTTACTAGCCGTAAATTTTGGATTACAGTTGCAGCATTCGTGTATCAGGTTATTTATTCTACGCAGTGGGCTGATACGACAGTTGGCACTATTGTCGGTGTTGTTATGTCGGCGGCTATTGCTCTCGGTTACATTATTGGAGAAAGTGTAATTGATGCTTCCTCTATTCGTAATGTTGAAAACTCTGTGGAAAATGTTGAAAGCGAGGAATAAGTATGGAGTTTAAAAAACATGTCCTTGAGCATGGTAACGAAAGAATTACTTCACCTTTTGGCAAGCGCAAAGATCCTGTTACAGGAGCAGATAATTTTCACCGTGGCGTTGATTTGGTAAATGGCAGAGCAGATAGAGTTCTTGCGTATCACGATGGCGTTGTGCAGAGAACAAGAAACACCTATAAAGGACGTACCAGAGATGGGTCTGCCGGCAACTACATTATTATCCAGCACGATGGATATGATACAGTTTATTATCACTTGAAACGCGATAGCTTACTTGTTAAAGCCGGGGACAAAGTTGTTGCTGGCCAACCTATTGCAACGATGGGTGACACTGGTCATACTACCGGTAGGCACTTGCATTTTGGAATAGACGATGAGCGTGGTAAGGGATGGGTTGACCCTGTACCATTTCTTTGCGCAGAGGAAACCAAAGATAACGTGTTTGGTAATCGTGGCGCTCATCCTAAAATTAAGTGGGGCAACCAATCAGACTTGTTCACAAAGTTATTTCAGCAGTGGCTTAACGACGTAAAGAAAGCTAAAATTTTGAGCGACGGAGTTCCCGGAAATCGTACCTACGCTTTCGCAAAGAAGTACAAAGTTGGCTATGGCATTGACAACTGTGCCGCTATATATGTTCAGCATCGTTTGAAACAGTTTAACCTTTATTCTGGCAAGTGTGACGGTGAGCCTAGAAGCCTTACCGTTAATTCCATTAAGAAATTTGAAAGTCTTTATGGACTTAAAGTTGATGGTGTTATTAGTGGTACAGATTGGTATTATATTCTAGCAAGGGAGGTATGACAATGACTCGTGATGAATTGACTACACGTCTTGAAGCATTTACAAAAGCAGATGGCGCAACAGACGAGTTTTTGCAGTTAGCTAAAGACATTCAAGATGAGTATGATTCTCAAACGGCTGCACTACAGAAAGCAAACGATGATTTGCTTGCTGCTAGAGAAAGCGAAGTAAAAGCGCGTGAACGTTATGTAGAGCGTTTCATGCAAAACAAAGTTGTTGAAACAGAAGAAACGGACGAAGATGATAAACCCCGTTCTTTTGATTCTCTTTTTAAACATTAAAGAAAGTGGTGAAAATTATGCCTAATATTCCCTATGCGTCTACTCTTGACGCCAATACCGCTGGTATTCTTAACACTATTCGCGATAATGCTTCTGACGCTTATCGTGAAGCAGTCCCCACCGCTAAACAGACTACGGAAAGTATTCGTGCTGTTGGCGAAGCCATTAACGGCTATGAAGCTAGACGAAATGAGTTTCTTAATGCGCTCGTTAATCGAATTGCATTTGTGCTTGTTACGTCTAAATCCTATCAGAATCCGCTTAAAGTTTTCAAGCGTGGCATTCTTGAATATGGCGAGACTGTAGAGGAAGTTTTCGTTCGTCTTTGCGAACCCCATCAGTATGACGCAGAGCTTGCCGAGACAGAAGTATTTAAGCGCGAACTGCCTGATTTGAAAACTATGTTTCATCCGCTTAACTACAAGAAGTTTTACAAGACTACGTTTAGTAATGAAGCGTTGCGGCAGGCTTTTCTTTCCCCTAGTGGCGTAACCGATCTCATTGCTCGCATTGTTGAGCAGCTTTATACTTCTATGCAGTATGATGAATACATCATGATGAAGTATATGATTTATACTCTTGTCAAGAATAATTCTATTGCTGTTGAGTATGGCGTCGACCCGACCACCGATGCAAATGCGGCGCTTGCTAAGATTAAGGCGGTATCTAATAAGTTCCGCTTTATGTCCACCAACTATAACTGTGCTGGAGTTGAGAATTATACCGATATTGCTAATCAGTATTTGATTAGTGCGGCTGATACCGGCGCTACTCTTGACGTTGAAGCTCTTGCAAAGGCATTCAATCTTTCCTATGCAGAGTTTGTCGGCAAACAGATTATGGTTGATAGCTTTAAATTCAGTCAGTCTGAAATCACTCGCCTTAACAAACTGCTTGAATCTGACCCTGACTATGTTGCGCCTGATAACTCTATCGTTGACTCTATTGGCTTTATGTTGGTCGATAAAGATTGGTTTATGATTTTCGACATTCTTATGGAGTCTACAAATATTTATAATCCGCAGAACCTTTGCTGGAATCAGTTCTTGCACACTTGGAAAACGTTCAGCGTATCTCCGTTTGCTAATGCCTGTGTGTTTAGTACGGCGGCAGACACTACCGGCAGTGGGGCAACTGTTACAGTTACTGGCGCTGCCAGTGTAGCAAAAGGCAACAGTGCTACGTACAAAGCGACCTTTAACGCAAACCCTGTTAGCGGTGCTGGTGTGTGGTCTGTTGTTAAAGAGACTGGCGAAATTAAGTCTACCACGATTAGCAATAGCGGCATTCTAAGTGTTGGAGCAGATGAGACTGCAACCAAAGTTAAAGTCACCTTTACCACGACTTCCGGTGCTACTGGTAATACTAGTGTTACTATCGCGTAAGATTTCTCCTTGCCCGTAGGCTTTCCTCCTTTCCTTGCGGGTTATGTTCCCGCCCGGCAGTTTAACCGTTCTGCCGGGCGGGCTAATTTAAACAGAGGTGATAATATAATGGCTATTGCTCCTACAACTGTTGTCAAGTTATATGAGGGTGTACCATGGTCGCGTGATAAACTTGACTTTAGATATTTTGGAACTTATGCAAAGCGCAATGCATACTTTAATGAAACATTAACGCCTAAAGCTGTTTTCACAAATTTTACCTATCTACGCAATGAAGAGGGTCACCCTATTTCTGTGCCGATTGGCGCAGCTGGATATAATGCGCAAAGTGGTGATAAGATTCCAAACGCGTTTGGTCAGATTATGCGCTGTAACTATGTGTTCTATCAGAACCCCTCTTATGCTGAATCATGGTTTGGCGGGTTTATAACAGACGTGGTATACAAGAATGACGGTTGTGCATGGATATATTTTGAGGAAGATATATACCAAAACTGGTTTAGTAATATTACCATTGATAGTGGGTTTATTGAGAGGGAAACGGTTGATGATGATACTGTTGGTAAGCATAGACTAATAGAGCCAGTCAATATGAGCGAATATATGACAATTGGTGGTTCTGAAATAATGGAAATGAGCCAGCCTTATTTATCAATAGTTTTATTTATGACAGAAGAACCGCCATATACTTTTCGTATTGGTGCAGTCGAGTCATCAACAGCGTTAGGAGAAGTAATTACAACCCCAGATTTATTTGAGTGTTGTAGACCAGGAATTCAAGGTGGCTTTCCCCAATCTAAATTTATGTGCGTGTGCAAGTTTTCTGATGAATTTTGGACCAATCACACGTTTAAGAAAAGTAGCGGTGGAACATATAATACACATGTTGCTGACGCTGTACTAGGTTTTATACAGAAACAACCATCTATTACAGCAATTTATCTTTTACCGACTAACGCACTATCATATACAGCTGGTTCATGGGCACCAGCTGTGCCTAGCGCTTCGCAATTTGAATTAAGATCATCGCAAAACACCACCATATTTTCTAAAACAGTTCCTTTACCGTCTTTAACACAGCGTTATAATAATAATAAGTGTTTGACCTCACCATTTACTAAATTATTGTTAAGTTGTGGTGGAACAACACAAGAATTAGCATTTGAAAATTTTATGGGTGATGGTCTAATAGATGTTGAATTTGTGTTTGAACTAAGTGAGACGCCGAGTTATAGCATCAATCTATTTCAATATAATGAACATTATGTTCCTAGGGCTAGAAATAAACTTTATGGCTTAACATTTGATAGGTTTCCGCAGCTTAATTGGTCTACAGAATCCTTTGCGCAATGGGTTGCTTATAACAAAGGCACAATAATTTCTACAATTAGTGGTGCTATGGTTCAAGCTGCAACACTTGTTGCAGGCGCTCCCGAAATAGAAACAGCTACAAGATTAGCACAGAAGTCAGAATGGATGAGCAAGCATGCGTATTACCCTAGACACAAAAGAGAAACCTATGTTACGAACGCTGATGAAGTTATGGATTACTACCGTAACACCTCTGGTAATGTTGGTAGTAAAATCGGCGGATTAGCCAAAAATGCGCTAAATGCTTATTGTGCCCCAGACAACCCGAAAGGAAGCGGTGCTAATACTAACGTTACATTTTTACAAGGTGTTTACGATCCGGAAATTATTGTTAGACAAATTCGACCAGAGTATTTAATGTCTGTAGACAATTACTTTTCAATGTTTGGTTACAGCGTAAATCGTGTAGGTAAACCAAAATTAACATCTCGTAAAAATTGGAACTACATCAAAACACAAAATGCGCATTGTAGCGGCAAAGCACCGCAATATGCTATTGAGTTTATGGAGCGCGCCCTTGACATTGGATGTACATTTTGGCACAAGGATGCTGTAGGTGACTACGGCGACTTGTCTAATCCTATTGTATAAGGTGGTGATAATATGGCTAGAAAACATAATGCATTTGAAGATAGCGCAATTCTTAATAACTCAACCTATTCTATGTGGTTTAACCGTTTATATGGTGTGGCAATTAACGCTTTTGAATGGCAAGGGCTTCCGGATAGTGTTGATGAACGCTACCTCGAAAAAATGTTGTTTTGGTATGGGCAGGCTATATGGTTTAAAGATGATGTTCTTAATAAAGAACTTTGCTTACAGTGTGTTCCAGCTGGTGAATTTGATATTTATGGCTACCCTATTCGTCGGCAAGCGGCTTCAACGTATAATGGCTATATAAATGCTGACCTTAACGAAAGCAACTCTGTCATTATTTACAATAACAGGACACGCACACCTGACCTTGATAGCGTTATACTGTTCGCAAAACGATTATATGAATGCGAGCGTACAATTGACGTAAACATTAAAAATCAGAAAACACCTGGTTTAATTGTTTGTGATGAGAAAACGCGCTTATCACTTAAAAATGTGTATATGCAGTATGATGGAAACATGCCCGTTATATTTGCTAATCGTACATTTGACCCCAATCAGCTACAATATATATCAACTGGAGCGCCATACCTTGTTGACAAACTGCAAATGCAAAAGGGTAAGTATTATTCAGAAGCATTAACTTATCTCGGTTATGAAAGTAATGCCAGTGATAAGCGTGAGCGCATGCTTTCTTCGGAAATTATGACAAACCTAGGTGTGACTGAATCTAACCGTACAAATCGCCTTACCTCTAGGCAAGAAGCTGCCGCTAAGATTAGCAAAATGTTTAATCGTGAAGTGACAGTTCGTTTCCGTTCCGACTTACAGCTTTCGCAGTATACGGAAAACATGGATAAAGCTATGGCTGCTATGGAAAGCGGAGAGTTGGTTATTGACGATGTGACAGGGGAGGTAATTACAGATGAGTAAATATACAACCGAACTGCGTTATTATCTTACCACACTTGCGCAAATAGAAAGCACAAAACCTGACGATGTGATAGACAGTTCGTTTGCAAAAGTGTTTGACTTTCCTATGTCGAGCATTGGCACACCAACAGAAACTGTTAGTTGGGAAAAGCGTTTTCTCAAGCACTTTTATATGCGTGAGATTGGTGCGGAAACAATTGCTCTTTGGAAGTTGTGGTTGGAAGATTGGTGCAATGTAGAACTTCCTTTTTATTCTGACTTGTATTCTGCGGCTGCAAAGAATATTGAGCCATACATTACCGATGATTACACAGAAACTGAAAGCGGTACGGATAAAACAACAAATAGCGGAAGTGATAAGGCAACACAAACGCTTAATACTACAACAACTTCAAGTGGAAGCGTTGTTACTTCTCATATTGACACCCCGCAAGGCTCGCTGTCTAATTTTCTTAATGGTAATTATGTGACGTCTGCTACAAAGGTTGAACCTAATAACAGTAAAACGGTTACAACCGGTTCACCTAATGCTACTATAAACTATGGGCGAGTTGTAACCCGTACTCCAGATATTACGCGTACGCATAAAGGCTATCGCGGTGTAAATAAAGCTGCATTGTTCAAGCAGTATTATGAGAGCATTCGTAATATAGATAAAGAATGCTTTGACAATGCTGATAAGTCTTTGTTTTTCCAACTTTGGTGAGGAGATGATTTTATGTTAGAACCTATTAAATTCTTCTGTAACTGCGCGCTCCCTGCCGTGTATGATGATAGTTTGTCGTATTATGAGGTACTTACTAAGCTGGCTTATAAACTAAACGACACTATTACAGCACTTAACACTCTTACCGTTAGCGTCACAGGAGACGCTAACACACAAGAGTTGAAAGCGAATGTTAATAGCATAGGTTACGAGGACACAGGTGGTATTAGTGAGTTTACTCAAACTTACACCCTCATAACTACTGTAAAGCAAGCGATAGACGAAATAAATAAAAGTCTTAAAACGCTAGCTGACGGTTCATTTACTAACACAAATAATCTGGCTGTTAGCGTAGATGCAAATAGCGTAGCAATTGACAATATAAACGGAGACCTCGATAAGGTTGCAAATAGCTTAACCGGAAGTGGTTCTTATGTGTTTAGTGGAAATATCGCCAATGTCGGGTATAATAACTCTACTCACACGTTTACAAAAGGAGCCACTGCTACAACTAACCTTAAAACTGCAACTTCTACGCTAACAACTTCATTCAACACAATGGTTGATGGTATTAATAATAATACAGACCTTAACGAAATAGAACACACAGCACTTTCAACTCGGATTCATACAGCAGAAGATAACATTGCACAGTTAAATCAGACTGACGTTCAAGAACTTGCGGACATCTCAAAACTTAAAACCAGTATTACAGGCAGTGATAATGCTGTTTTTAAAGCAGATGTTAAAGTTCTTTCGTATAGCAACGACAAACAGGCTTTTGTGGTAACAGAGTATGTTAATGTTACAGATGTAAAAAGTGTTGTAGCCAGGCAAAACGCTTCGGTTAATGCTGTTGTAACTGAACTCAACTCAATGAAAGAAGATATTAAGAATAACAATTCAGAGCTGACGCAAAATTTAGCGCTTCTTAGCGGTCAAGTTAATGATTTGGAAAACACAGTTGATGGACTTTCTTCTTCGTTGAATATTAGCGGATGGAATAGAATCGGTAGCGGAAACATAGTCATTATAACTCCAGCTCCTTATACAGGTTTTAACACAATGTTGGTTGAACAATTCGCCACGGCTATGGGATTTAACTTAACTGAAAGCAACGGAATTTTCCTCATCAACCCGTCTACACCTACGCTAAGAAACCTGTCTCTCTCAAAGCAAATATTTAATTTAACAGGGGGTATGACCGGAGAGCAGAGAACAAATACTACGATGGTGTATGCAGTTGGTACTGGAATACAAGATGTTGACACAAAAAGTGACATTGAAGCCGCCAAAACATTATTTCCTAATGCACACTTTGTTTATGCTCCAGACTGTTGGTTTAATATAAGTAGCAAAGACGAAGCTGATTATTCTGTAAATTACAATGCGTTGGGGTGTAATGTTGTTAGAAATGGGTGGCGCTATCTTATTGGTAGTGACATAAACACCAGCGCTATTACGCAAGTGGCATATGATCAAGCCCCGCACATTCTACTTGACCTTTTGTTCACTGGTGATAGTAATAGATACACAGAGGTTAGATACTATGGCGGAACTGGTAGTACCACCACATTTGCAAGCCCCGCATTTATTCTTAAACGTTATGGTAAGGATTGTATTATAGATTGTATAGTTCCCACCAGTATCTCTCAACCGCCATTTGGTGTAACATCGTATACCAATTGCTTTAGGCTTACAAATTATCTTGCGTTTGCTAATGTTACGGTTACAAACTACGGCGGCACAACTTATAATAGTAGTGGGGCAATCACTTGCGCAACTATAGGGAATGTACAGTGTGCTATAGTTCGCGGAACGATTATCAACCCGACACAAGCCCAAACGACAATATTAAAGACTGCTTCATTAAATGTTGTTTAACGTTAAGCCCCTCTCAAATGAGAGGGGCTTTAAGTTATTTCCACAGCGGATTCATTCTATCCTTTATGTAACGCAAATTGTCTGAGATTTGCTGTAGTGAGCGGTTTATTTCCTTTAACGTTGTTATTAAATTGTTTGGCTCATCATTAAGCATTTTTGTGTTGCTCTCTTTCAACATTTCGTACATCCAGTCCATCTTCATTTCTCCTTATAATATCCATTATTTCTGCCTTTGATGTTAAAAACACTTTAGATAATTCCGGAACTGTCCACCCCCTATAGCGATAGCGCATAACGGCTTTTTCAAATTCTTTACTTTGTTTTAGGTCTCTATCAGCCTGGCTATCAATATCATCTTTACATATACGCATTATTCGACCTTTTGAACAACAACAAAGTTGTGCCATTATTTCTATTTGTTTTGGCCTGTCCTTTGCTATGCGATACATACGGCGTATTTCATTATCGGAAAGCCACATATGTATCACCTACCAATATGTTTCAATGCCATATCTAACGCACAAACGGTTAACAGTGTATCCTTATCTGTTTCTTTTACTTTTGCATTCTTAGTTGCCGCAACTTGAACAAACGCATCCAAAAGTTCACCTAATTTTCGTTTGCATTCGTCTACCGAGAAAAGCGCGCGTGTTGTGTTACACTCCCCACTAGAGCGTAGATAAATTTTCAATCTATCGATTGGATTAGTCGCACACTGACAAGCACAATTTTTACATGGGTTATACCCACCTTTGTTTAGGATGCCGATAAGGTTGTCCGGACTAGCTTTTTGAATCCTTTCATAATTTGTCATACTATTACCTCCTATCTAATACTAAATGGAATATCTACAAGGACAATACCACCTTGACAGTGCTGTGGTTTCAGCTTTCCTGTTTCAGCTCGCCATCCTTGTTCAAATTTATCAAACGACAACTGCTGCTTTACAGCGTCAGGCATACCCGCACCTGTTACGCTCCATCGTTCAGAACCTATAGGTTCGTTAGGCTCACGGATATGCTCCATATACATTTTAGCCCGTAAATATTTTGCTTTATCAAATATTCCCTCAAGTTTAAATGCACCTAATTTAGTGTTATCAACTTCTATTTGCTTTGGAATATCTGTACCTATTAAATGTAGACTATCTGTGTCAGCATACAAAAATCTATGATAAACTGACTGGGCAGCTCTTATAGTTACGTCCCTAGCGTATGCCGTGCAAAATGTACCAACCGGAATGTAAACAGGTTCGCACTTCTCCCTATCTGTAGTCATGTACGACACCGTATTTTCCGGTGAAAGATACGGAATCTTCTGCGCTCGATCTGGGCGTGTTGCAAACTTTCCGTATAAGCTATTGAGCATAAGTTTGCTTATGGCATACATACTTCCGTTATGTTCAATTTTTGCTTTTTTCTTTTCCGCATACCAATGTTGTATATATCCGTCGAATAAGCCTAATTCTCCTTTAAACTTAAAGCCGTCTATAAATGTGCAGCTTGTCACGTTGTAGTGATCGAAAAATAACTTTAAATCAACACTTGTCAACGTCAATTCTACTTCACCCTCACCTGAATCTGTGAGATATTCAGTAGGACAAAATGTTAAACTGCCTTTAATCTGAATTGTTGGTATGTGGTTTTTCTTTAGCTTAAAACTGCATATAATACGCTGAACATAAAGTGGCATTTCGTCGTCTTGAACATACTCACCATCAAAGTATTCTCCTTTACCTATCGGGTACAAATGTGGGGATGACAAGCTAAATGGATACAGGCTGTTCACATCTAACACTATGCCACTGCCTATTTCTTTATCTTTAAACTGTGGGGCAGCATAAGTAAACCCACCTTTATAGCTTTTTCGTATAAAGTCGTCATAAGCTAACACCGGGAATTTTTTCCTGAATGAATCTTTTCCACCCACACTTTTTGTGTACCAATTAAAAGCATTGCTACCTATGGTTAGCTTTTTAAAACCTTCTTCACGCATAATTTTTAAAGCCATTGCAACAATCAAAGCGTCATTTATAATATAATCTGTTTCTTGTTTTGTGAGTTGATGACCTTTTTCTCGTTTTTGTTTATAATCTATCTCTAACTTGCTTATTGGTAAATGAAAATCTTTTGCAATTTTGCTGACTTTAAAGTTAAGTAGTTTTAGACTATCGCGTATAAACACAGTGTGCCCTCTGTCGCGAAAGCACATGCTGTAGAATGAGCCCATATCACTAATCAAAGTACTGAATGTTTTATTCTTTGATAACTGCTTTGCGGATGAATATTCAAAACCGTTTGTTAACAAATGATGTAATATAAACTCTCCGTCAAACTTTAGGTTGTGAAAGTATAGCATACATGATTCAAGCGTTACAAACTCTATAAATGATTCCATATCGTTACCTAAATATATATTATCTTTGTTATCAATATCGATAGCCACCCATGCCCAAACACGACAATCTTCAACGTCTGTAGTGGTTTCAAAGTCACAACTATATGTGACCATTTTACCACCACCTAACCTCTGAAATAATTATCAACAACTGTTAAAGCATGAAAAGCTACTTTTTGAACCTCAACCATACCCATTACTTCTTCTTTTATTGCTTCGTATAATTCTTCTAATTGTTCTTCTATATCTGGATTTTCTGTAAAAAATTTTAATAACTTTCCGTCGCTAGAGTCTGCTATTGCGTCCATTATTGCGCCATAATTATTTCCGGTTATGTTTTCAAGTCTTTGAATACTCTGAATTAAGTTTACGGCTCGCTTCTTTAAAGCGTCTGCGCTATAATATCCCTCTGGGCGTAATCCACTAACATTGTGCTGAATTGAACGTAGTGCCGCTTCTCTCGTTGTAATTTCTCCCTTTTGCGGTGTTACGCCATATGCTGCTAACGTAGGCAAGTTCTCCATAATTTTAGTTATCTTTGTTTCTTCTTGTGCTATATCCATTAACTCACGCGTTGTTGCTGTCATACGCCTATCATGCAAATCCATTAACTTCTCTTGTAATAATGCAATTCGTTCTTGCCTAAGCTGGTTAAAAAATCTTACTTCTGCTTTGCTTAAGTCAGCCGTTACGCTCATTTCTGGTTGAAAAGAGGTTACGTCTTTATATTCTCTTAATCTTCTTGTTTCTTCTTTTAAATGTTGTGTGTCCATACCGGATAATACAGCTTTGTTAAATAAAGTTACCGGTGTGATTTCTTTTAAAGCCGGAATGCCACGAACAAACGCTGCCCGTCTCGCGTTATATGCCATAGCCGCTTTACGATATTCTGCGGCTGCTTCATCATGTGTCATAGAATAGCACCCCACTGTTCAGCCATAGCTTTTGCAACTTGTGGAAATGTTTTACTTCTAGTTTTGTGTCTGACCTTACTATTGTTAAACCACGGTGCAGCACTACAAGGAACAGGGCTTGAGTAGACTTCGGTTGGTTTTAATTTTGGTAGTGACTTTAGCCATAAACAAGTACGTTTTGAATAAATAGAACCAAACATATGTGGACTAATTATTTGCGAATAATGCGGTAAATTAAATCTTTTTTGCGGAATTGGATTTTCAACACATACATAAACGCTTTTGGCATTGTAGCATTTCCACCAAAAAGCAGCACCGTCAAGACCTAAACGGTAACGCTCATCGCTTTTATCAGTTGTTTTCTTATCGCAATATACGTTGGCATTTGTTAAGTATGTACAAGGTGGATGAGCTATAACTAAATCCCAATACCCAACTTTGTATTTATCTCCGGTCATCGTTTCAAAATCACAACGCCCATTTAATAGAAGCGTTACATCTCCTAAAATATGCCATTCCGGATGCCCGCCACTAGGTTCTTGAATGTCTGCTGAAAACGCTTGGAACCCCTTCTCACGAAATGCCTTACACACACGTTGCGATTCTTCACAAGCTATCAAAACTAATTTGTTCTGCATTTGCATTTTCACCCCCAACACAAAAATATTGCAGCCATTCCTCGACTTGCTTTTGCGCCCTGTTTATCGTGGTAGGTTTACCGGAAAACACTGTCCAGCACTTGTTGGGGCAAAACAATTTCACACTATAACCGCGAATACTGCTTCGCACTTCCTCGCATACTGTTTCGCCACAAAGTCTGCACCTATACGGCGTTTGCATATTATCACCCCTTTCCGGGTGGGCGTGAGATAACCCACGCCCACCCACTTTATTAGCCGAGTTTAATGTTAAGGAACTGACGGTTTCCACGCGAAACGTTGATAGGAGTAATAACAATAGGTTTCTCCCAAATATTAGGCATTCCATACAAAGCAATTATACGGCGCAGGGAGTTAAACACACCCTTGGAGCAGCATGTATAGCTAACTCCTTTATCGTCAATCAAAACCATGCGATTAACTTCCTCGACCTCTCCGGTATCGTTTCCGTTCTCATCGGTGCGCACAAGCACCTGCGGCTCAATGTACACATCTTTCAGCGCAATTTTCATATTTGCGCATTCGGTCAACTTTTTATCAGGATTTGAAACAGCATTAAACAAACGCGCTTTCGCGTCGTCGGTAGACAGATCCATAGAACAAAAGCAGCCGTCAGCAAGCTCGGTGTCAATAGCTTTCGTCATAGTAGACATTTTATTCATGATAAATACTTCCTTTCTTAATATTCAAGTTCGTCTGTGAATGTTTCTTCCAGTTTAGTAGCAATTGCCATAAACTGGTCAATCGGCACTTGATAAATAACAGGGTCGTTTTCAACGTGGTCAACAAATGCCTTGATGTCATGTTTCTTCAAGTAACGCTCTGCACCACCATTAGAAACAACGCGTTCATCACATTCTACAGTGAACGGATGAACAACCCCGTCATCAATGCAAAACGCATGGATAACATAACGGTTCACTTTTGCGCGTACAAATTCCTGTTTCTTTGCCATGGGTAATACCTCTTTCCGGTGCTATGCACCATTTATTTAACCCTTGCGGGCTGGGATGGGGTTTTAATGCAGTCCCCATCAGCTGCAATTAGATATAGTAGTGGATAATGCAATAACGGTTTGAATACGGGTTATGTTCCAAAACAGCGTAGCCATGCCCAAATCTGCCACTATAACGGCATAGCACATAATTATCGGCCGGAATGTAACAGGGATATGTTGCCGTATGGTGAAGTGTTAATTGCATACGCTCAATAAATTTCTCAAAGTCGTTTTCGAGTTCATACCGTGTGAGCATTTCATAATCAGTCAGCATTATTTAGCCTCTCTTTCAGATATGCAACGCCATCTTGCAACTCGGCAAGTGCTATTTCAATATGGCGTAGTGGCGTATAGAACTTGTCTTGCGTCATATATAATTCTGCAATGGCGTTTCGGGTGATAAGTTCAATTTGTGCAAGCTCTTGTTTTGTAGTCATGTTTATCACCCCTCTATTTCAACCGCTACCCATTCATAAGGGTGTGTACGTTTCTTTTTAGGTAATTCAAGGCCCATTTCAGAAAAGAACACGGTAATTTGTTTTTCGGTAGATGGTGTAGATTCAATATAATAAATGTATTTAATGCCATTATACGTTTTAATAAATGCCGCCGGGGTAAAATATGAAACTAAACAACAGCCGTTATATAGCGGTGTATAGTGAATGGTGGAGTTCATGTGATGAAATTGCGTTCCGTATTGCTCAAATCCATCATGATAAAACACACTTTTAGACGCCGCGCACCATGATTTATCAATCGGTACATATTTCGTTTTCATTATTAGATACCTCTTTTCCAAAATTTACCAATAGGTGCAGTCCGCCGGGCAATCTAGACCGTTGCCCGGCGGCTGATAGGTTAGTTGATCACTAGCCATTCATTCGGAAATTTACGTTTTGCGGCTGGTAGGTCAATATTCAGCTCTGAAAAGAAACGGGTGATTTGACGCTCTGTTGTAACTGATGATTTAATATAATAGACATGATGCACTCCGTCAACGTATAAACAAAAGGCTGCCGGGGTATTATAACTAACAAGACATACACCATGACCAATTTCTGAATAGTGCAACGTGGCGCTCATATTGTGAAATGGTATTCCGTAAGCGTCAAAACCTAACTGTTCAAACTTGTCTCTACTTTTCAAATTCCGGCTATATTCGATAGATACGTATTTGCCCATTATGAAAACCTCTTTTCCAAAATTTACCAGTAGGTGCAGTCCGCCGGGCAACGGGCAGCTACCCGGCGGTGCTGTTTAATCATCTTCGGGTATGCGTTCGATAATCGCGTCCAATTCCTCGCAACGTTCCAATAGCCAATTTTGAGCTGCGCTGCCTGGTAAAGCGCGCTTATAAGATGAGTAAAACCCGTTAGCTTTTTCAACCAGCGCCGCGCGTATTTCGCGCAACTCATCCTGGTTGAATACGATTTTGTTACTGTTTTCCATTGTTTGCCATCCTTCCCTGCAGGCTTTAGCCTGTCCGGCGTTCGCGCCCGGTTCGCTGTCCTCCCCTTGAGTACACCCATAGTATACCATTGCTATGTGAAGATCCTGTGAACAAAGTATAAACTAATTGTAAACAAAGTATGAACAAGCTGTTATAATTTTAACAGTAATCTGTTAAGTTTACTAAACAATCTATCACCGGCTGACGGTTGT
>OIYR01001024.1_pt1 | contig 14821 bp, 5 predicted proteins | sample 1588221 | NCBI WGS metagenome assembly OIYR01 (sample SAMN03283292) | human gut metagenome | biome: human-associated habitat; material: feces | host: Homo sapiens | place: Peru | collected 2012 | reverse complement strand
GGAATATTTAAGATTAAAAATTGGTATATCAAATGATAAATTATTAGATACAAAAGATTATGTTTTAGGTAAATTAAATAGTGATGATAGAAAAGTATTAGATGAAGCAATAAAAACGAGCGTAAACATAATTGATGATTATTTTAATATGAATTTTGATGAACCATTTGAATTAGGATATGGTTTAACTGAAGGGTTAAATCGTGAAGATCTTTATATTGATTATTTAAATAAAGTTTATAAAGAAGTGAAGAAGTATAACAAAACACCACTTATGTGGGGAGATGTTTTAGTAAGACATGATGATAAATGGGATAAAATTCCTCAAGATATGATTTTTATTGACTGGGGTTATGATGCAAATTATCCGTTTAATGCTCATGCAGAGAAGTTAAGTGAAAAAAACGTATCGTTTATGTGTGCTCCTGGAACTTGTAGTTGGTCAAGTTTTCTAGGTAGATACATTGATTGGTATGAAAACATCAAAAATGCTGTTGATGCCGTTTATAACAATCATGGTCTAGGAGTTGTCTTAGCTGATTGGGGAGATTTCGGTCATTTGCAATTCTTTAATGTTAGTTTGGCACCACTCATTTTTATGGGATTATACTCATGGTCTCATAAGGAGGGTTTAATTCTTAACATCAAAGAAGCTTTAAAAGAATATTTAGATGACAAAGAAGGTATTCTATCAGAGATAATGTTAGATTTAAATAATTATTATCGCTATGATACTGGATATGCTGGTAATGGAACAAAAAGTTTTTATCGATTTATGTGGGCAAGTGTTGCTCTTGATGATACAAAGAAACTAAATATTACACCTTATGAATATTATGTATCAAAAGTTGGATTGAATGCTTTATCAGTTAAAAAATATAATATTTTAGAGAAAAAAGTAGATAGCGTTAAAAATAATAAAGCATATATAAAGAGATTAGAGGAAAAAGTAAATAAATTATATGAGCAGTTGGGAAATAAAATATCCGAAGCTAATAACAAATACGAATCTGCAAATCAATATTTCAACGATAAATTTGTTAATATTGAAAGTTCCGTATTAAATAACGAACAGATAAATCAATTAAAAGAAGAATTTGCATCTTTCAAAAATGAAGTTCTAAACGCAAGCAAAGATAATATTTATAGCTTATTTGAAGAAGAGAAAATTAAATTTGAAAATTCTTTTGATTCTTTCGGTAGAGATATGATTGAAAAAATGCGTAATTCTAAATTAGATATAGAAGAAATGAAAAATATTATTATAGAAGAAAAAAATTCTATGCTTGCAAATATTGAAGCCTTTAGATTTGAATTAGATTCTTTGAAAAATAACGATGCTATTGACGATTTAGAAGCGGAGAGAATAAAATTAGAACAAGCTTTTGATTCTTTGAAAAATGATTTTGAAAGAATAGGTAATTTGGAAAATGAATTTTATAATATAAAAAATATTTTTGATAATTCTAAAGAAAAATATAACGCTTTAAATAATGAAATTGAAAAAATACTTGAAGAAGTTTCTAATATGCAAGAACAATTAGGAAAAATAGAAAATAATATAACCGTTTTGGAAGACGGAAGTTTATCCGATTTGCTTGAGCAGTTAAGAAACGCTAAAGAAAATATAGATTTATTTATTGAAAGTTCAGAAGAGAAGAAAAATGAAATAATTTTAAAAATAGAAGATTATAGCAGAGAATATATTGATTCTTGTTTGGGAGAATATACTTTAGAGTTTAAAGAATATATTGAAAAAGTGGAAGAGATGGAAAATCGCATTAACGATTTAATAAACAATAAAGAAAACGATATTATAAACAGAATTAACTCTTATGAAGATGAAATTGAAAATAAACAATCAAATTATTTTGAATCTATAAGAAAAGAATTATTTGATTTATACGATTCATTTAAAAACGATATCGATATTGAGAGTTTAAATTATATGTCGGATAAATTATTCCATATAGAAAATTCGCTCGCTCAATTAGAAGAAAATAATAAAATCGTTTCAAGTAAAATAGATAACGATAAAAAAGAATTGTCGGATTCTTTCAATAATTTATCAAAAGAATTTGAAATATTTAAATCTAATATAAATATAGCAAATGCAAACGAAAAAATTAACGATACTAACGAAAATTCCGCATCGTCTTTGCTTAATGAATATGTTGAAAAAATTTCTACTTTGAAAAATGCATTGGAAAATATAAAAGACGATATAAACAATAATAATAAAGAGTTTAACGATAGAATTGAAAAAAGAATAGCGTTCTTTGAAGATTCTTGGTCTGATAAAGAAAATATAAAAAGATTATTTAGCGATTTAACAAATGATAAATTTAAATCATTAAAAGAAAAATTAGAATCTAAATTAAATCTTTCTATAGAGGAAGCTTTGGAGCAATCTTTGCAAGAATATAAAGAAAAAATAAACTATATGGAAAAAGATTTAAATGTTTGGAAAGACAATAATCTTAATTCTATTATAAACGATTTGGATGCGCTTAAAGAAAATATTAATTTTGAAAACAACGATAATATTTCAAATATATTAAATATGATAGAAGAATTAAGAGAAAAAATAAATCAAAAACATAACGATTTGGCTTCTTCATTTGAGGATAAAATATCCGATGTTGAAAGCAGCATAATGGCTTTTGACGATAGATTAAAAGATATTGAATATAATCAAAGTTCTATAAATGAAAACATGGAAAAATATTCAAATAAATTGGATAATGTATTGAAAGAATATGAAGAGCGTATTAAATCAAAAATTATCAATATCGAAGATTCTATAAAACAAGAAAATGATAAAGCTATGAATTATATAAACATTGTAAAAAATAATGACGATTTTAGCAATGTGGAAATAAGATTATCCGACTTGGAAAATTATATAAATAGATTAGACAATAGCAATTTAGAACTTTCAAAAGAATTGGCTAAAGATAAAAACGAATTGATAGAAACTATATATCAACTTAAAAAAGATATGTATTCTAAAATAGAAAAAGATTTTGAAGGTTTGAAAAATAATGTTCCTAATATGGAAGAGCTTACAGATTTATTTGTATCCGAAAAAGAAGGATTAATAAACGAATTTGAAGAGTTTAAAAAAGAAATCTTGGAATATCATATAGAAAATAATAATTTCGCTCAAATATTTGAAGAAGAGAAAACAAGATTAATAGAAGAATTAGATAATTTTAAATCCGCTATTAGAGTGGAATATATGTCTAACGAAGAAAAATTTGATTTGCTTAAAGAAGAATATTTAAATAATATTAATAGATTGCTCGATAATGAAAAAGAAAAATTACATTCTTTATTAGAAAATTCATTAGAAGATATAAATAAAAAAATCGATTCGTTAAAAGATAATTCAATTAATACTGAAGATGTCGAAAAACTTATAAATAAATATAAAGACGATATAACTTTATCGGTTGAAAATACTAAAAAAGAAATTTCCGATAATTCTGAAAAAATTGATAAACCTTATATAGAAAATATAATTGAAAAAGAAAGATTGAGAATAGACGAAATATTAGAATCCTTTAAGAAAAATATAGAAGATAATTATTCAACGGTTGAAGCTATAGCCGAAGTTTTTTCTAAAGAAGAAGATTCTATAGATAATAAAATCGAAAATAAATTATCCGAAATGAAGGAAAATATTATTAAAGAAATTCCTACGATTGAAGATATAAGTCAAATATTTATTGAAGAAAAAGATTCTTTAAGAGAAGAGTTTGATTCGTTAAGAAATGAAATTTTAAACTCTATGCCAACTTTAGAATATTTTGAAAATATTTACAAAGGACATGAAGCGGAAATTAAAAATAATTTTAGCATATTGGAAGAAGATTTTTCAGAAAGCATAAAGAGATATAAAGATAATATAATGAATGAAATATACGATTTCAAAAACGAATTCGTAGAAAAAATTTCCGTTATAAATAATTTGGCAAGCAATTTGCAAATTGAAAGAGACAGATTATCCGCAGAAATTGAAGATATAAAAACAAAATACGAAAGCGGAGCTATTTATTCAAACGAGGCTTTAAACTCAATAGAAAGTGACAGAGATAAACTTGTAAGCGAATTTTTAGATTTTAGAAAATCTATTTCCGATTTAATGAAAGAACAAGAAGAAGCTATAAGTTTATTATCAAATGAAAAAAATAATATAGCTCAAAATATAGAAGAATTAAATAATAAAATTTCTTTGGATATTCCTAATAGAGAAGAAATTTCCTCTATGATTGAAGAAGAGAAAAAATATATAATCGATATGTTTGAAAATTTGCAAAACGAAGCTTTGAAAAACGATTTTTCTTACGATTCTTTTAGAGACGATATTATAAAAGTATTTGAAGATTCTAACGAAGAGTTTAGAAAAAGAGTAGAAGCAAGAATAGAGCATTTTGAAGACGCTTATTCAGAACCTGATAAAATTAAAGAATTTTACAGAGACGCTATAGAAGTCGAAGTAGATAATTTAAAAAGCGAAACTTCAAATATACTTAACGATATAAACTTAAAAGTCGAAGAAGCTAAAAATAAAGTCGATATAATAGAAAATGAAAAAGTTAATAATATTATAAACAGAATAGACGAAGCTCAAAATAATATAGACGCTTTAGTAGAAACTATAAAAGCAAATCTTAAAGAACAAGAAAACGAGATTAGAATGTTAGGACAATCTCAAAAACATATATCGCAAGATATAGAAAATGTTCGTAAAGAGAGAGAAGCTTTAATAGAAATGGTTAAAAATAGCGATGTAAATATAAAAAATAAACTTGATAGTTTAACCGAAGCGGTTGCCGATGCGTCAAAAAAAGCTTATGAAAGAATGGCTAAAAAAGAAAATATATTTAACGATAGAGTTAAAGAAATTGAAAATTATCTTACTTCTGTAGAAAATCATATTAACGAAGATTATTTAAATAAATCAAAAGAAACTATAGATAATTTAATAGCGTCTTTCAACGAAGAGATTATTAAAGAAACTAAAGATTTAACTCCTCATATAATGACTGCCGTGCAGAATTTTATAAATAAAGAAACAAGCAAATTTGAAAAATTCTCCGACATTAAAAAATCTATAGAAGATATAGAATTAACTATTAACGATAGATTAAATGAATCTTTCAATATTATAAATACAAAACTTGAAAATAATATGGAAGAATTAAAGAAAAAAATGTCCGAATACGAAGAGAAAATTATAAGCGAGTTTAAAATTTCGGCAAATCAAGAAGGTGCGAGGACGATTGAGGAAATAAACGATAGATATAACGAAGAGATGGCAAAATTAAAAGATATGTATCTTACTTCTGAAAAATTCTATACCGATAGACAAGAGAGAAATCATGAATCCTTCACTACCCTATTTGAAGAAACTTATAAAGAATATAAAGATAAAATCAACTCTCTATATGACGAGCTTGAAAATAGCAAATCGAATTTAACTAATTCCGTTAATGAAATGGTTGCAGATTTGCAAGATGCAATGAGGATAAAAGACGAGTTTATGTCTTCTGTGGAAAGCAATCAAGCAAAATTAAAAAATGTGGAAGAGAAAATGAATAATTTAGAAAATGAATTTACTCCTTCCATAGAAAGATTAAAATCGATTATAGAAGAAAAAGCTTTAGAATTGCAAAATAAAATAGAAAATTATTCTAAAGATATAGAAGAGCAAGGTAAAAAATTTAACGATAGATTGGAAGAATTATCGAATAACGCCAAATTATCCGTTGAAGGCAAGATTGAAGAATTTGATTCTATAATAAATAATATCTCTCAAAGAATGGATGAAATATTAGAAGACAAAAATTCCGAATTTGAAGAATTAAAATCTAATTATATAAGCTTGTCAGAATCGTTATTAAATTTGAGAGATTCTATTTCAAAAGCGATTAATGAAAAAATAGCGGATGCTAATTCTATTATAGAAGAAAATATAAACTCTATTGAAGAACAGACAAACGAAAAATACGATAAATATGTCGCAAGATTAAATTCTAATTTAGAGCAAACTTTATCTCTTCTTATGAATGACGCTAAAGAATATGTTCAAAACGCTAAAACCGAGATAATTAAAACTCAAAACGAAAATTTAGACATATACGATAACAGAATCGAAGGTATGAAAAATATTGTAGACGCTTTGGAAAATGATATAACAAAATATTCAAGCGAAATTGAAGCGAGATTAGAAGAGCTTAATTTAAGTTATAATGAAAAAACTAATATTATACTTAAAGATTTGGATAATAGAGCGAACTCTTTAAATAAAAAACTTGACGGTGTCGTTATGGCAATAGATAATTTGCTTGACGAGAAATCGGATGATATTGCAAACGAATACGATATTTTAAAAATGAAAATAGAAGATATACAAAAAGATATCGATAAATATATGAATACTATTAAAATATTTGATAAAGCCGAAGAGAGCGCAAAAACTATAAAAGAAGATGTTTCAAAATTGGATGTTTTAGTAAAAGATACTAAAGTCGCAGTTTCTGATATGAATAAAACTATGTCCGAATTTGAAGGGCTTAAACAAATGCATAAAGAAATATTAGAATATTCTAAAGGCATAAAAAAAGAAAGAGAAAGCTTAAAAGACACTCAAGATAAAGTTAATATTTTAATTGAAATGACTGACGATATTCAAAATAAATTCTTAAATATAGCAGAAAGCAATTCTATGATAGAAAATACCGAAGAGGGAATAAAAGCGGTTATAGATATAGCTTCGCAAATAGAAGATAAACTTTCATTTATAAAAGATAAAGAAGAATATGCGGAAAATATATTATCTCAAATAAATAAAGCGGATATTGAAATTGAAACCGTTTTAGAAAAAGTTGACGGCATTAAATCCGCTATGGTAGATGTAGAAGAGAAAAGAAAAGTCTTCATGGATAAAATTTCTTCTTTAGAAAAAGACTTTAATAAAATAGAGAAAAACGATAAAAAAGTTCAACTATTCTTAAATAAACTTGAAGAGTTAAATATTATACTTGAAGAGATGCAAAATCAAAGAGAAAATCTTAACTATATGAAAAAAGAAAATGATAATATAGTTAAGAATCTTGAAAGAGCGGAATATTTTGTTAGATATTTACAAGATTTGCTTGATAATGCGGAAAAATATATGTCGGATGGAAAAACTACATCTAAAAGAAGCAAATCGAATATAGTCGACAATAAGAAAGAAGAATTTATTATTAAAATGTATAAACAAGGGTGGAAAACTGACGAAATAGTAAAAAATTCTTCTTATTCAAGAGACGAAGTTGAAACGATTATAAAAAAGTGGAAAGATAAACAATCGAGAGGATAAATTTTATATTGAAAATTATCGCTTAATATGTTATAATAAAGAAAAACGGGAGATAATTATTTATTATGACATTAAACAATGTTGTAACCATAAAAAGTAAAAACGGCATGCATTTAAGACCAGCAGGCATTTTATCTCAAATATCGAGCAAATCGGAATATTCGGATATAGGCATATTTTTGCTTTATAACGGAGTAAGGGCGGATGCAAAAAGCGTATTTAATATAATGGGACTTGGGGCTTTTCAAGGAGCGAATTTAATACTTGAAATAGAATACGAAGAAGGAATGGAAGAGATTGCAAAAAACGCCGAAAAAGAATTAATTGATTTTTTTGAAGAAGGCTATATTAACGCCGAAGTTCCAGAAGAAGAATAATTTTTTAAATAATAATTTTAAAAAATAAGTTATTGCAAAATATAGATTATAAAAAATAATATTTTAAGGATATTCAATGATAGGTTATTTCACTATAATTATACTCGTCATATCCATAGCCGCTCTTATGATTTTAACTATGAAATTTCAAGTTAATCCTTTTATAGCTATGATTTTAGTCGCGATATTTTTAGCTTTTACTTTATATATACCGCCAAATAGAGAAACGGATTCTATTACCGAAGTGTCGGCATTAATAGGAAAAGGTTTCGGAAACGCTTTAGCAAATGTCGGAATAATTATAGTTTTGGGAAGCATTATAGGAAATATACTCGAAATGTCAGGAGCCGCATTAAAAATGGGCGAAGTTATAATAAAAATAGTCGGCAAATATCATCCCGCGATTGCAATGAATATACTTGGTTTTATAGTTTCAATTCCCGTTTTCTGCGATTCGGGTTATTTAATTTTAACTCCTTTAAGAAAGGTTGTGGCAAAAAAAACGGGCGCTTCTCCCGTAGCTTTATCAATAGCTTTATCTACAGGGCTTTATACTTCGCATGCTTTAATTCCGCCAACTCCAGGACCCGCCGCTATGGTTAATTTATTTAATTTGCAAGAAGATATATTAGCGGTAATTATAATCGGTTTAATAGTGGCAATTCCAACTTCTTTAATTGGCGCTTTATACGGAATATTTATTTCAAAATATATACAAAAGCCAAATTATGTCGATAAATCGCCGACTTACGAAACTTTAATAAGCGATATCGGCGAACTTCCGCCCGCTTATAAATCTTTCGCTCCGATTTTTATTCCTATAATATTAATGGCAATGGGAACTATAGTTAGATTTATGCCTACAAAATTTGACGGAAGCGTTTTAGAAAATATATTTATATTTTTAGGCGAACCTTCAATGGCTTTGTTTATCGGCTTTTTAGTTTCTCTTTCCCTTACTCATAAATTTAATAAAGAAGAAATTCATTTATGGATTGGAGATGGAATAGCAAGCTCGGGAAGAATATTGGCTATTGTAGGCGCTAGCGGAGCGTTTGCCGAAGTATTAAAATCTACCGATTTAGTAAATTCTATACCTCAATTAAATAATTTAATTTCTTCGCCGAGTTTAGGGCTTGTATTTCTTTTTGCAATATCGTCTTTGCTTAAAATAATTTTAGGTTCTTCAACTATAGCGGTTATAACGGTTTCCACTCTATTCGCTCCGTATTTAAATATTTTAGGATATACGACTATAATATCTAAAGTATTGGTTTTAATGGCAATCGGCGCTGGTTCTATGGTTGTATCGCATGCAAATGATAGTTATTTTTGGATAGTCGTGGAATTATCGGGCTTAAAAATAAAAGACGCTTATAAGGCGAGAACGCTTGCAACTTTAGTTCAAGGAATAACGGCTTTAATTATTATTATGGTAATTTCATTTTTATTTAGATAATTTATAAAGACAAGGAAAAAATATTTATGTTAAAAATTAAAGTAATTAATAAATCGAAAAATCCTTTGCCTAAATATCAAACTGCTGGCGCATCGGGATTGGATTTGCATGCTAATGTCGAAGAGCCTATAATTTTGAAAAAAAACGATATAGTTTTAGTGCCAACGGGATTATATATAGAAATTCCCGAAGGATACGAGGCTCAAGTTAGAAGTAGAAGTTCTTTAGCTTTAAAACATGGAATATTTTGTTTAAACTCTCCCGCTACAATAGACAGCGATTATAGAGGAGAGATAAAAATTATTTTGGCTTCTTTAAGCGAAGAGCCTTTTACTATTAATTTTAGAGATAGAATCGCCCAAATTGTTTTTGCAAAAGTGGAAAAAGCGGAATTTGAAGTAGTTGAAAGTTTATCTCAATCGATTAGAGGCGAAGGCGGTTTTGGAAGCACTAATAAATAATTAAAAACAATTAATTTTTTAACTTTTTCAAAAAATAGTTGTTATAATAAGTAGGAGATTTAAAAAATTGTCATTTATGAATAATTAATTGAAACTATTGAAAAAGTTTTAATATATTATGTAATAATGACGAAATTATTAATAAATATATTGAATAATTTTTTAAAAGTCGTATAATTGAAATTATGAAAAGTTTATTTAAGTTATTTTTTATATCAATATTATTTTTTAATATTATGTTTACTATATCATGCGGACTTCCCGATATTACAAGCATATATCAAGAAATGAATCAGCCTTTTATTACGAAACTTATACCAGGACCTAATAAAGTAACCGTTGAATTTCAAGCCCAAAATAATGAGCCTGCTTTTAGCGGTTATAATATATATTTTGGAGATAGCGTAAATCCTCAAAAATATAAATTATATAATCAGCAAAAAACTCGCCCGACAATTATAAATAAAAATTCGCAAAATATAACTACATATACTTATACAATACAAAGTGGAAGTTATTATTCTACGGGAGGAGACAGCGAAGTTACAACTTTACAAGCATCGGACATTCAAAATGGAATTCCTATTTATGTATGGGTGAGCGCCTATCAAATAACGCCTCAACACGAAAGTATTTATTATTTTGATTATGCTAAAATGGCTACTCCTAGAGATGAAACTTTAAATTCAAGCGTTTCTTCGGGAAGCACTATTACAAGCAGTAAACAATTAGCGACTTTATCTGGGACAGCTGGAAATTTAACTTTTCAAAGCACAAGCGGGGGCGGAATTCAATCTCGTTCGGCATCTTCTTTAAGCGAAGTAACGATTCCTCCAACGGACGGATATTCAACTGCAGCTTTACCCGTTCAACAGAACCAATTATATTTAACGAAGACAACGGACGGAGGAAAAAATTATTATGGTAAAATATTTGTAAAGGGAGTTAATGGGACAACTGCAACGGTAGATTATTGTATTCAGTTAGCCGAAAATGTATTAAGTTATTAATTTATGAAAAAGATTATTTTTTTTATATCAATATTATTTATATTTATCTCTTGCTCAAACGAACTTATTACGGTAGTTGACGAATATAATCCGCCTTACGGAATAAAAGCTATTCCAGGAAATAATTCAATAAGCATTAGTTTTTGGTCGGGAATTTTAGCTTCCGATTTCGTGGGATTTAATATATACATTAAACAAGGCAATTCTACTTTTACTCAACCTACGGACGCTATAAAAAATAATTTGGGCGGTTATCCTACCGTAGCAAATTCAACTCATACAAGGACTAATTTTACAATACAAGTGCCGCCTACTCAAACAGGACAAACTTATCAAAACGGCACTTTATATTATGTTACCGTAACCGCTTATGGCACAAATGATTTGACTGATACTAAATATATAGAAACTAAAATAAACGCTATAGTTCCCGTTATTCCGAGAATGGAAGGCAATGGCACGGGAAATACAATAACTGCAAACAGTCAAACCGTTGGCACTATAGATAAAACTCAAAATTTAGTTACAGCAAGCGCAGGTTGGCAACTTCAATATTTTGGACCTCAAAGCGATTTTAACGCCGTTGTAGTAATTACAAATAAGAATTTTTACGAAAAAGACGCTTACTCTCTAAACGGACTTTATATATTTTCAAATGGAAATAATGGTTTGGCTAAAGTTTGGATAACCAATACAAATGGTTCTCCTTCTTATCATTGGGCTTATCATGATAAAGCTAATCTGTGGTTGGGTATTTAATAATTCTTTGTTTTTATATAAAATCTATGTTATAATATATCGATTATTTCTTTTACTTAAAAGGCTTTAAAATGAACGATTCTATTGAAATTAGAGGAGCTAAAGAGCATAACCTTAAAAATATATCGCTTTCTATTCCTCATAAAACTTTAACTACTTTAACGGGAGTTTCGGGAAGCGGAAAATCGTCTCTTGCTTTCGACACGATATTTAAAGAAGGACAGAGAAGATATTTAGAATCTTTATCCGCTTATGCAAGGCAATTTTTGGGAGTAATGGCAAAAGCCGAGGTCGAACATATAGAAGGATTATCGCCGACAATATCAATCGACCAAAAGAGCGTAAATAAAAATCCTCGCTCAACCGTTGGCACGGTAACTGAAATATACGATTTTTTTAGATTATTATTTGCAAGATTAGGAACGCCTTATTGTTCAAAATGCGGACATAAAATTTCAAAACAGAGCGAGGACCAAATAGCGCAAACTATTTTAAGAGATTTTAAAGATAAAAGATTATTAATTTTAGCGCCGATAGTTAGAGATAGAAAGGGAGAATATAGAAAAGAAATAGAAGAAGTAAAAAACGCGGGCTATCAAAGAATAAGAATAGACAATATAGTTTATAAATTTGAAGACGATATAATTCCCGAACTCAAAAGATACGAAAAACATACTTTAGAAATAGTTATAGATAGAATTAAAGCGGAAGATAAATATTTATCGCGTATAACGGACGATATTGAAAGAGCTATAAGAATAACTAAAGGTTTAGTGGCGTTTTACGAAGAGCATGAAATTATTGAAGAAGAAAATTTAACCGAAGAAAAAACTAAAAGAAAAAAAACTAAAATAAGCAAGCAATCGGAAATAGACAAATATTATAGATTATATACAACCGAGCGTTCTTGCGCAAATTGCGGACATTCTATTGCCGATATTGAGCCAAATTTATTTTCGTTTAATAATCCTATGGGCGCTTGTTCTATATGCGGAGGTTTAGGAGTAGAACATATATTTACGGAAAAACATATAATAAAAGATGAAAATTTAAATATTTACGAAGGCGCTTTAAGTTGCTTTGTTGACAATCATATCGGTTTTGATATGGAATACGGTTTTGAAGAATTGGAGATAATAGCGAAAATTTACAATATAAACTTAAAAAATGCTTGGAAGGATTTGAGCAAAAATGAAAAAAAATATTTATTATACGGAAGCGATAAAGAAGTTAAATGGAAAAAAAGATTTTGGTATCATAGTAAAATAGTCGAAGAGAAAATTCCTGGAATTCTTACAAGATTAAAATACGATTACGAAACTTATAAAATATCTTATTATGCAAATTTTATGGATGAAGTTGAATGTCCGAAATGCAAAGGAAAAAGAATAAACGAAGACGCTTTAGCCGTTAGATTTGACGGAAAAACTATAGCCGATTTTTCTTCTATGACTATTGAAGATTTATTTAATTATTTTTCAAAATTAAAATTAAAACCAAACGAAGAGATTATAGGAAAACCGATTATAAAAGAAATTATTTATAGATTAACTTTTTTAGTTAAAGTCGGACTTACTTATTTGACGATTGAAAGAGCCTCCCCTACCCTTTCAGGAGGCGAATCTCAAAGAATAAGATTAGCCTCTCAAATAGGAAGCGGACTTGAAGGCGTTTTATATGTATTAGACGAGCCTTCTATTGGACTTCATCAATCGGATAATAAAAAACTTATAGAATCGTTAAAAACTTTAAGAGATAAAAATAATACGGTTATAGTAGTAGAACATGATAAAGAAACTATGGAAGAATCTGATTATTTAATCGATATAGGATTAGACGCGGGAGTTTCGGGCGGCAATATAGTTGGAATTGGAAATTTTAACGAGTTTATAAAATCTGAAAACTCATACACGGCAAAATATTTACGAGGCGAAAACGATATTCCAATTCCAAAAACGAGACGGGAAGGAAATGGAAAATTTTTGAAAATAATCGGAGCTTCGCAATTTAACTTAAAAAATATAGATGTTAAAATTCCTTTAGGTTTATTTTTAGTAGTAAGCGGATTATCGGGAAGCGGAAAATCTACTTTGATTGATAATATATTAATGAGAGCTTTGCATAATCATTTTTACGGAAAAACTTTTAATGTAGGAAAGCATAAAAAAATTGAAGGTTTTGAAAATATAGATAAAGTTATAGAAGTTGACCAATCGCCTATAGGAAGAACGCCAAGAAGCAATCCCGCTACTTATACTAAAGTTTTATCGCCTATAAGAGATTTATTCGCGGCTACTAAACTTTCAAAAATGCGAGGATACGATAAAGGCAGATTTTCATTTAATGTAAAAACGGGAAGATGTCCGACTTGCGAAGGAGCGGGTTTAATAGAATTAGAGATGCAATTTCTTTCAAATGTTCTTGTGCCTTGCGAAGAATGCGCGGGAAAAAGATTTAACGCCGAAACTTTGGATATTAAATATAAGAATAAAAATATTTACGAAGTCTTGGAGTTAACAGTATCGGAAGCGATAGAATTTTTTGACGGAATAACTTCAATAACAAGAATATTAAAAATAATGGAAGATATAGGATTAGGTTATATAAAATTAGGGCAACCTTCTACAACTTTATCGGGAGGCGAAGCTCAAAGAATAAAATTAGCGAGCGAACTTCATAAAATATCTACGGGAAACACTTTATATATTTTAGACGAGCCGACTACGGGATTACATTTTGAAGATATAAAAAAATTACTCAAAGCTCTTGATAAATTAGTTGAAAAAGGAAATACGGTTATAGTTGTAGAGCATAATTTGGATGTTATAAAATGCGCCGATTATATAATCGATATGGGACCTTTAAGCGGAGATAAAGGCGGGAAAATAGTAGCCGAAGGAAAGCCCGAAGAAATAATAAAAGTTAAAGAAGAAATTCATAATGCTTGGTATGTTGACAATGATTGGGATAAAGCTAAGGAATTAGTTGTTGCTGCAAGATTAAACTATCCCAATGATTATGAAATAATGGTACAATATTTGTTCTTTGTAACAGGTGGAGAAGCTGATAATGATATAAATGCGCTTATCCAAAATGAAAAAGAAATTGTTAAAGTGTGTAATCTAATTCTTGAAGGATGTAATGTTGAAAATTATAGACTTGAGGCTATTACATATAAGGCAAAAGTATTATTTGCTAAAGGTGATGAATTAGGAGCCTTAGAATTATTAAATAACTTCCCATCATTTTATCACGCTAGTGGACAAAGAATAGAACAACTGTACAAAAAGGGTACTACAAAATTCTATAATCAATTAACAATAAACTTGAATGAACTTGCTATATTTATTGGTAATAAATTAGGAAAATATATTTCATATGAT
>OIYR01001023.1_pt1 | contig 14828 bp, 11 predicted proteins | sample 1588221 | NCBI WGS metagenome assembly OIYR01 (sample SAMN03283292) | human gut metagenome | biome: human-associated habitat; material: feces | host: Homo sapiens | place: Peru | collected 2012 | reverse complement strand
TGGCTCTGCGCTCGGCTTGCTCGTAAATTATCATTTATCTCTCTAACCGAAAAAATCACTATAATTGTCTCAAAAAAGATGAAAGAAAGATTCATGAAATCCATATTGGAACAAGCTAAAACATGCTTTGATACGATTCAGTGCGAAAACCTTAAAGAGTTATTAATCAATAATCTAAATGGTCTGGACATAATCACTTCTGTCACATCTGAAGAATCCACTCGAAAAGCAAATTCTGAACTTCTTTCCTCTTTCATCTCAGCTAAGAAAATAGAAGGAGGTTCAGCTAAAACACTTAAATACTATGAGAACACGATAATAAAGATGTTCAGCACGATAAAGAAACCAGTTGCCGAAATGTCAACTAACGACATACGTACTTATCTTGCTGAATATCAAGAAGAACGCCACCTCAGCAAAGTCACCGTTGACAACATCCGGCGAATCTTTTCCAGCTTCTTCTCCTGGCTCGAAGACGAAGACCTCATACTCAAAAGTCCAGTACGCAGAATCCACAAAGTACGCACGGACACTTTGGTGAAAGATACAATAACTGATGAGCAACTCGAACAACTCCGCGACAACTGCACAGAGATCCGTGATCTTGCCCTCATTGACCTGCTAGCCTCCACCGGAATGCGAGTCGGAGAACTCGTCAGAATGAACCGCAACGATCTGAATTTCCACGAACGCCAATGCATAGTCTTCGGAAAAGGCAACAAAGAGCGTGAAGTCTATTTCAATGCCAGAGCCAAAATCCATCTACAGCAGTACCTTGACACCCGAGCTGACACAAACCCAGCACTTTTCGTCTCACTGTCCAAACCCAACAACAGATTGACAATCAGTGGAGTTGAAGTCCGACTCCGTACAATCGGCAAGAGCATTGGAATGGACAAGATACATCCACACAAATTTCGTCGTACTCTCGCCACTATGGCCATCGATAAAGGAATGCCGATAGAACAAGTCCAATGCATTCTCGGTCATGTCAAAATCGACACCACCCTACACTATGCTAAAGTAAATCAGGTCAATGTGAAAATGTCCCATCGGAAGTATATCGGATAACGGTCAAGTCCATAAAATTCACTACCTTTGTATTGAGGCCATATGTGTGGTTTCAAGCAGAAGTAGTTGATATGGATAGAGAGGTTCAATTCCTACTGTACAATATGCCGGAAGACAGTGGCAAAGTGCAGGTGGTCATAAAAGATGAAACAATATGGTGCAGCCAAAAAGCTATGGCTCAGCTGTTTGGGGTCGGTGTTCCTGCTGTCAGCAAACATCTGAAGAATATATTTGATGAGGGGGAACTTGACAAGGAAGTGGTTGTTTCCAAAATGGAAATAACCACTCCTCACGGAGCTATAGATGATAAATTCCAGACTCATAATGTGGAATTTTATCATCTGGATGCAATTATTGCTATTGGCTATCGTATAAATTCCGCCAAAGCCACTAAATTTCGTCAGTGGGCGACGAAAATTCTCAACGAATATATCCGCAAAGGCTTCGCAATGGATGATGAGCGTCTGAAGCAAGGCACGGCGCTATTTGGAAAAGACTATTTCCGTGAATTGCTCGAAAGAGTGCGCTCCATCCGGGCAAGTGAGCGTCGTATCTGGCAGCAGATTACGGACATCTACGCTGAGTGCAGCATTGACTATGACCGCAACTCTCAGACAACTCGAGATTTCTACGCAATGATCCAAAACCGCTTCCACTACGCCATCACTGGGCAGACAGCTGCTGAGATTGTCTATACAAAAGCCGACCATACCAAAGAGAATATGGGACTGACGACTTGGAAGAATGCTCCGGACGGACGAATCTTGAAATCAGATGTCAGCATTGCAAAGAATTATCTTCAAGAAAAGGAAATCCGCCAACTTGAACGCACCGTAGCAGGCTATTTCGACTATATCGAAGACCTCATTGAGCGCGAGAATACATTCAATATGGAGCAGTTCGCTGCCAGCATCAATGAATTCCTGACATTCCGCCGCTATCAGACTCTTCCAGACAAGGGAAAAATCTCCGCAGCCCAGGCGAAGAAAAAGGCAGAGGACGAATATGCCCTGTTTGATCCTACGCAACAGATTGATTCAGATTTTGATAAGGAAGTTAGGAAGATACTTAAAGATGGAGAATAAAGTATGGAACTGAAGAAATATAAACTAGGAGACATTGCTGAAATTTACATTAGCAGCATTGATAAAAAGTCGAAAGAGGGAGAACAATCTGTAAGACTTTGCAACTTTGTAGACATCTATCATAATTGGGCTATAACTAAAGATCTGGTTCCAAACTTTATGATAGCGAGTGCTACTGATAATAATATAAAGAGATTTTCATTGAAAAAAGGTTATGTCGCATTTACCAAGGATAGCGAAACAAGAGATGATATAGGCATACCTGCATACATAGCCGATGACTTAGAGAATACCGTTCTTGGCTATCACTGCGCATTAGCTAAGCCCAACGCTGACATATTATCAGGAAAATACTTAAATGCATTCTTGCATTCTGATTACATAAAGAAGTACTTCGAATTAAATGCCACGGGTAGTGGTATGAGATATACCTTATCTACAGAAACATTGAACAATATTCCAATATTGGCGCCTTCTTTAGAAATGCAAGAATTCATTGGCAATATCTTCTCTGACATTGATAGGAAGATTTGCCTCAATCGTCAGATAAATGATAATTTAGAGGCGATGGCAAAGCAACTCTACGACTATTGGTTTGTGCAGTTTGACTTCCCGAATGAAGAAGGCAAGCCGTATAAATCAAGTGGCGGAGCTATGGTGTGGAATGAGAAACTGAAATGTGAGATACCAGAGGAATGGAATGTTGCCAATATATTTGACGAATTATCCGTTCAATACGGCTTTCCTTTCTCTACGGAATTATTCACAGAAGAGCCAACAAATATTCCTATTGTACGTATTCGTGATATATTGGAGAATAGTGTTTCTGCATATTCTGAAGAGGAAGTTGACGAAAAGTATAAATTACAGAAGCAAGATTTAGTGATAGGAATGGACGGCAACTTTCACATGAATTATTGGAATGACAACGTTTCTTATCTGAATCAACGGAGTGTAAGGTTAAGGACAAAATCCAAGTCGACAGTTTCTATTATGCAAGCAAAATATGATATTGCACCATATATAAAGGCAAAAGAGTTGAGATCAAAAGGTTCTACTGTTGGACACCTTTCAGACAAAGATTTGAAGGAGCTATTTATATTGGTTAGTCCAAATGCTGATTTTAGGAACAAGTTTGACTCTATATTGGCAAAAATCATAGAAAACCGTTGCGAAATGATAGAATTGACTAAGCAACGAGACGAGCTTCTGCCCCTTTTGATGAACGGTCAAGCCACGGTAAATGCGGACTGACGTCCGCATTTACGGCTGTGCCTCGGCATAGCTCAAACTGCGTTTGGCTCTGCGCTCGGCTTGCTCGTAAATTATCATTTATCCGCTTATTGAGTTGGATTTTATCATCAAGAGATGCCAATAATCGTCCGATTGCTCTTTGCTCGTCAAGTTTAGGGACCCATACAATGCAGGCTTTTATCTTATCTGGTGACGTATGACGGATTTTCGTCTGTTGAGCAGCTGCACTTAACTGATTACGAACAAGTCGGGACGAGATCAGATAATAGCAAAATGTCGGGTCAATTCTGTCTGCTTTACACTTAATAAGTGCGATATCCTGACTCTGGATATATTTTCCGCTTTCCGGAATAAGGGCGGTAGTCCCCAGAAGACCTATCGCCTGTTCTGTTAGAGGCGTGATAATGTCACCCTTTTCGAGGAGGAACTCCGCCTTGAACACTCCTGTATAAAACAGATTATCCTTCGATGTATTCTCTTTGAAGCAGTTATTACGATAATCAAAATTTCCGCAAGTCAAGCGAATATACTCACCCTTTGTCGAGTAATAATCTCCGCTTAGACTCGTGCCACGAGCCACATCCACCAGTTCACCAAGTTTATATTTTTGTAGCATATTTTGCAAATCAAATAATTCTTTTTACCTTTGTCATTGGATTTTCAAAGCAAGGAGAGGCAAGCTCCAAGCTGATAGAATAACAGGGTTTGAATTTAATATTCTGCCCTGTTTTTTAGTATAACGGGCGAAGTAATCTTTCACTAAGCCGCTTTCAGCTTCCAATCTTGCTATCAAACATTTTGTTAAATGAAAATCCAAATTACTATCAGCTTGGAAAAGCGCCTTGATGATGATCACAAGGAAGCTTTTCATAAACAAGTACTTGTCCGCGGCCACTTTAGGGTGATCAGAGGCAAGAAAGTTTATGTAATGGCCTACTACCGCAAAAAGTAGGTGAGTATTAGCTTCATCTCGTCCGTTAGAGAGTCGCCGCTCGTAAGATTGGCGACTCTCTTTGTTCTCATTCATTGAATTTAAGACTATCCAGCTGCTTCATTATCTCCGCTTCCAGCCGGTGACTTTCTTCAAACTGCGCTGTAAGCTCAGACTTGTAACCAGTCATCCTCTTGTTGAATTCCTCTGCGGTAATATCCACATAATCAATCTTGATATCGAAGTACTGCCCGGCGGAAAGGGAATAACCTTTCTCCTTAATCTCGTCATAGGTCACTGCAACGGAGAAATCATCGACGCTCTCCTTGTTCTGAAATACTTCCACAATCTTGTCCACCTCGAAATCCCTCAAGCGTCGTTTCTGATTATTGCCTTCCTTGTACTCCTCACCCAGCTTGCTCGCATCGATAAGGATGACCTTGTCTGAGCTTGCACTTTTATCGAAAAAGAGTACCGAGACATTAGTTCCCGTGGTGGCGAAGACATTAGACGGCATCGACACGCAACCATAGACAATCCTTTCATTCACAATCTTCTCCAGAATCCTTTTCTCCACCCCGCTCTTGGAAGTAATAAATCCAGTGGGAATGACAATCGCTCCTTTACCCGTCGATTTCAGAGAATTGATGACATGCTGGATGAAACAGGTATAGATGGACATCTTCGGCTTTGCCGGATCTATCTTGGCTACAGCATTCGGAACTCCAGCCCAGAACCTGACTCCGTCAGATGCCAAGGTATCCCTATATTCTGGAAAATCAAGTTTGAACGGAGGATTAGACACGATGAAATCAAACTTCTTCAACGTACCGTCAGGATTTCTGTGCGATGGTTCAAGGAGGGTGTTTCCCTGCACAACATTGGGGAGCGAAGCCGCGAAGTTGTTAAGAATCAAGTTAAGACGTAGCATCTCACTGGATTTTTCGGAAATATCCTGGCTGTAGATTGTACAGCGATCTTCTCCGATCTGGTGTGCAAGAGCCATAAGCAGTGTTCCCGTTCCAGCTGACGGATCGTAGCAGGTCACACCTCGCAGTTCAGCGTTGTCCCCTACAAGAAGCCTTGCCATTACTTGAGCGATAGCTCTCGGAGTATAATACTCAGCGTATTTTCCGCCTCCCGCATTGTTGAAGCCCTTGAGAAGGTGCTCGAACACTCTTGAGAAGAAGTCATATTTTTCGGTAAAGACATCTTCGAAATTGAACGAAGCCACTTTGCGCATCAGCGACTTTGCAAACTCGTCTCGTTTCTGCGTGTCAGTCACATAGGATGTAACAGCCGAAAAAATGTTCACACGGCTCTTTCCAGACGTGGAAACCGAGAACGTGTCAGAATTAATCTTTGCGATGTCGATAAGCGTCGCATCTAAAAGGGTAGAAAAATCGCCCTTACCTGTGGCGTTGTAGAGATGGGCAAGAGTGTGCTCAGGCTTCAGTCTCGGCACCGAAGAAGGAAGATAGCTGAACAGGTCTTCCACCTCCTCGTCTGTAAATGTGTCATATTCGGCATCCCATTTTTCCGCTCGCCTCAACCGCTCTCCATAGACCTTGTCCTTCTTGGCTTCATAACCGAACTTGTCATTGAAAAATTTATAAAGGAAGATTTCTATGACAATTTTATATTCACTTCCTGTTCCCGCAAGACCGAACTCTGCCGTTGTACTCTTGAGTGAATCAATCAAGGCTACCGTTGACTCTGTAATGTTTATATCGCTCATTTATAGATAGTTTCTCTGTTGAAAATATTCTGCTGTAATAAGATTGTTGATGAATTTGCGGTCAGAAAGCGTGGCCGGTATACCCATATCAACCAACTTGGAGCCGATAATAGCAAGCACATCCCTTTTGAAGGCATCCTCATTGTCGACAATATGGGAATTAAGGTATATCATATTGTCTATCTGCGACTTCATTTGTGACAAATTCTCTGCGATTTCGTATTCTCCGGAAGAGATTATAGGCTTCTCCCTCTTCGCATTCTCTTCTTCAATTCTCTTGTGGATGCGCACAAAACGCTCGTCTCCCCTATACTTCTTCTTCAGAAGATTGTTGCGTCTGTTGATTTCACGGATTTTTGCCATTACAGTATCCATATAATCGATGCTTTCTTTCGCCTCCGCCGTGTTTTGTGGCACAAAACCCTTCTTGCGGAAGTATTCGCGGAACTGGTCGGCAAGAATCACATACTTGTCCTCTCCCTTGTCAAAATTAGCCTCAAATTCAGCCTGCACCTTGTCGCAACGCTCACGGATGTCATTCACGACTATTCTCATTTCCTCTGGGACACCTTTCTTGAACTCAAAATCAAGTTCGGAGAGAGCTATGTTGATAATGCCAGAAACATCAGCCATATGCTCGGTGTTTTCCATCAAATTTATGCGTTCGATACGGTGACTTACCTCCGAAATCAGAGTTGGAATGCCGACCACCGCCAGTTTTTCAACCTTTGACTTAAGATCCTCGTCACCGAATGCCCTGACCTGATTGATTATAGCCTTCGCTTCATTAAGAGTGGAACGGAGTGCATAGAGAGCGTCCTTGCTACTGATTTCGTCAAGCTCCTTGCGAAAATCCTCCGGGTTCTCACATGTGAAGTTGAAAAGGATATTCTTTATCTCCTTCATCTTGGAGATAACAGCCTCTTTGTCCTCGATAATCACATTACCTACTGGTGCATCGACTGGGACATCCGCCGTATCCACAGTGCGGTTCAACTCCCTTAGATAACGGTCGTTAGTTGTCTCAAAATTTTCCTTTATATCGACAAAATCAACCACATAGCCATATTTGAAGTCCTTGTATGGACGATTGACCCTTGTAAGCGCCTGCAACAAGTCGTGTCCGTCAAGGCTCCTGCCGAGATAGAGCTTTTTGAGCCTCGGCGCATCGAAACCTGTAAGAAGCATCTGGTTGACAATCAGCACATCTACTGACATCTGCTTCTTGAACCCTTCGATATAGGCCTTTCTCTCAAGTTTGTCGCCTTCATCATGCAATATAAGAGAAGCCTTGAGAGGCTTCTTGGGAGAACCATATGAAATCATCGGATCTTCGAGCATCATCAGTTTTTCTTCCTGCTTCTTCTCGACATACAGAGACCGTGAGAATCTCTCCTGCCACAGACGATACATTTCTCTTGCCTGTGGATTTGTCCTGCAAACTATCATCGCACCGATACTTTCATCATCCTGTTCCTCTCGAAAACGGCGGAAGTCGGTGATTATGTAGTCAAGAAGAGCATTCAGATAGCTTTCGTGCTCAAGAATCTTGTTCTTGTCAATGTCGCTCTTCTTGATTTCAACACCTCCGGCCAACTTGTCCAATATGCTTTTAATCTTTTCCTTATAGACCGTTTCTATAGGCTCGCGCATCAACTTCAAAGTATATCCGTCAGAGATTGATTTGTCGTAATAATATGTGTCGATATAGTCACCGAAGACGCGCCAAGACTCTCTTTCTTCCTTAAGAAGAGGCGTTCCTGTTAGAGCTATCTTTACGGCATCCTTATCAGCTTCAAGCAGGTTTGCAAGGAAACTCCCCTCAGGATTGTAGCCCCTATGCGCTTCGTCTATAAAGAACACCCTTTGAAGAGATGTGCTGTAACTGTTGTCCAACTGGATCTTCTCAGAGTCTTCCTTGAATTTCTGTATGTTGACGACCATTATCTCAGGCTTGCCCACGCTGTTCTCCACAGGGTCGATACTTCTGAAATCTTTCATCAGTTCATTCCTGCTGTTCGCAGTTCTTACAATCAGTCCTCTCGCTGCAAACTCATCGCTTGCCTGTTCCATAAGAGCGATGCGATCAACGATGAAATAGAATTTCACGGCAGTCTGCCTCTGAGCATAAAAATCCGTAAGGCTTCGCACGGAATAGTATGCGAGTGCGGTCTTACCACTCCCTTGAGTATGCCAGATGATACCGCTTTTGACTCCAGCGGCTAATTTTCTCCTGATGGCCAAAGATGCGAACAGTTGCTGATACCGCATCACGTGCTTTTCCAAAGAAACCTTCTTGCTGCCGTCGTCTTCTTCCGTCGTCTTGTTCACGTAGGCAAAACCATATCGGAGGAGAAACAGAAAACGCTCCTTGCTCAACATCGATGTCAGAATCCTGTTGGTAGGAGTAGATGGTTCTTTATTAGTCTGATAGTCAGGAAGATTTTTAATAACTACACAGTTGCGATGCTTGAGAACCCTTTTCTCAAGTTCCTCTGAGACCTCTTCATAAGGATAAGAAGAGACAAAGTTTTTGTCTGCCTCGCGAAAGACATTGAAGAACGCCTTATTCTCTGAGATGCAGCAATAAAAAGCCCCTTGAATCGGAACACGGTTGTCGTTATCATATTCTTGATTATTGGAGAAAATCATCAACTGCGTGATGTTGATAAAGCGCCTGAATGCCTTGTTGGACATTCTCTTGTTGATTCTGTCTCTTTCAGCGAGAATTCCATCGTGATTATTCGGTTTCTTGACTTCAATGAAGGCAAGCGGAAGCCCATTCACAAAACAAGTTATGTCTGGACGGAAACTGTCGCCGGTGTCAGAATTCTCACAGGTAAATTCAGTGGTAACGTGCCACTCGTTATTGTCAGCATTCTCGAAATCGACAAGTTTAAGACCACTGTTGGCAGAGAGTATGGTATAGAACTCTTTGCCCAGATCATCATTCCGAAGCATTCCGACTATCTTGTCAAGCATCTGATGGCTTCCAGTCTCATCCAATTCGGGATTCAATCGCCTGAGTGAGCGAAGAAATATGCCGGTCAGAATGTTTGTGTCAGGATTATAATCTGAAATGTCATCGAGATAGGTATATCCCAGACGACATAAGTGCAATGCCGCCGGCACTTGCACGCGAGTGTTTTCCGTAAAGCTGTTCATTTCCTATCATCAATCTTGCCAATTTACAAATTTAGCAAATTTTACCGACATTGAAGACAATCACTTCTGACACATTAAGATAATTATGGAGTATTAAAGGAAATGATCGTTGTCATCACATTACTGCGTTTCTGGCGTAACAGATAGATAATAAGTCCATTGTAAATTATTACTTTGTGATAAAGACGGTCATTTGATGTAATAGTCAGCAGCCCCTTGCTGGTTGTCAATCTGACAAGTAAACTAGACAAACAATCTTCTTAATCGACAAAATTACCCTAAAAAGCACCTCTTATCCGACAAAATTGCTTATTTTTGTTATCAACACCACTGTTGTTGGAAAAATTTCAATGAGGTTATTATTGTAACAGCTTCGACTATCCACCCGTTACTAATCACCATAAGATGCAGAACTATCACATATCATGTTATCCGCCATTCCAACACTCCCCCTGCTGCTGAACAATTTAATCGACATCTACACTGTGAAAAGATGTTCACCAATAAAACTATCAGCACAACTTAGTCCTACACAGAGGTTTAAATAATGAAATAAGCTGAAAAGTGTTGAATACGTTTGGAAAGTCGCTTGGAAAAATGTAGCTTTGCAGCGAAAAGTCGCTTGAAAAAGTGTAACATGCTCAAACGTAAGATTGAAACCGTCCTTCAAGACTGGAAAAAGAACCCTTCAAGGAAGCCCCTCGTCATCAAAGGTGTCCGTCAATGTGGGAAGACTTTCTCCGTGCTGCGTTTTGCCGAGGAGAACTATGCGCACAACGTCTATATTGACTTCTATGAGATGGAGGAAGCCAAGGCCGCTTTCCGTGGCTCCAAGAAAGTGGATGACATTGTGATGTATCTCACCGCCATGATTCCGGGTGCCACGTTTGTTCCCGGAGAGACCTGCCTTATCCTTGACGAACTGCAGGAGTGCCCGGAGGCGCGCACCGCCTTGAAGTTCTTCAAGACTGACGGTCGGTACGATGTCATCTGCACCGGCTCCTTGCTGGGTGTCAGCGGCTACGGAACCAAGAAAAAGAAGAAAGACCAGAAGAAGGGCACGTCAGTCCCGGTGGGTTACGAGACCATCGTGGACATGAACCCGCTGGACTTTGAGGAATTCCTGTGGGCAAACGGCATCACGCCGGAGATCATCGACTTTCTCCACGAGTGCCTGAAGAAGGAAGTCCCCGTCCCCGAGGCCATCCACAACCGGATGAATGACCTCTTCCTGCAGTACATTGTCGTTGGCGGTATGCCTGAGGCTGTGGGTACCTTCCTGCAGAACCACGACATCGGCCAAGTCCTGCAGGTCCAACGCAACATTGTGGACGAGTACAAGGACGATATGGTTAAGTATGCCGACGATGCGGACAAACCCAAGATCCGCGAATGCTTCGAATCCATCCCCCGCCAGCTGGCCAAGGAGAACAAGAAGTTCCAGTATGCGACCATCCGCAAGGGAGCCCGCTCATCGGAGTATCTGGGGAGCCTTCAGTGGATAGAGGACGCCGGCATCATCTCCAGATGCTACAATCTCACTCAGACTGAGTTGCCACTGGACGGCAATGCGGAAGACGATGTCTTCAAGGTTTATATGCGGGACTCCGGCCTGTTCCTCTCCATGCTAGAGCAAGGCACACAGTCTGATGTCCTGCAGGGAAACCTTCTCGGTTACAAGGGTTCCATCTTTGAGAACATCATCGCAGACGTTTTCTCCAAGATGGGCCGGGACCTGTACTACTATCACAAGGAGTCCGGGTTGGAGGTCGATTTCCTGATGCGCTACAAGGGACAGATTACCCTCGTCGAGGTCAAGTCCACCACGGGCAACATCAAGAGCACAAAAACCATCTTGAAGAATAAAAACGTCTATCACGTGAACAGCGCCATCAAGCTGGGCAGGTACAATGTCGGACGCGATGGCGAGACGCTTACCCTGCCGTTATATATGGCATTCCTGCTCACGGCGTATTGATCAGGTCTGCACAATAGCAAAAAAAAGTCGTAACTTAGCAGTCGTGGCCTGATGCCAGGCTGCATTTGTTAACACCGGGTGCGTTTCCGCCCCAAAGCGGGGACGCACCTTTTATTTTTCTCACTTCTCCCCCACCAATCGACATCGATTCCCTTCTTCAGCATCTGCTGATAATCGCGTGGGGCGATGGCAGAAGGTTGGGCGTTAGCGATAAATGCTGTTAAAGTCAACATCAGACTTAAATAATCTTCTCAAAATGAACATGCCTATATAGCATCCGCACAATGAAATGCCAGAGCAAGACAATCCTCAAGCAGAAAGCAGTCGAAGGTGGTGGATTCGCGATCTCGTTCGAAGAAGTCAGTGGACGATAACCAGCTGACTGCCAAGCAGATAATAAACCGTCTTTGGTTCATCCAAACCAAAGACGGTTTATTATTTCTCTGATATTAAGCTTATTACCAATCACGATGCTTGCCAAAAGCAGACTTGTGATTGTCGCTTATGCCTTCGTGAAGTTGAGGGCGATCTCGAACTCGGTTGTGGCATTCCAAAGAGTCGCCAAATCAGAAGGCTTCTCAAGACCAAGGAATCCCATAACCCCCTTTATTTTCCGGGCGGTTTCATTTTCCGCCTGAACCAACTGCTCAAGAAGGACATCAATTTTAGGAAGTGCCGGAAGAAGAGCTTTTACGATCGGGTCGCAAAGGGCCTTGTCCACGTAGATTCTCAGACTGTCACCATCCAGTGAATATTTCAGCTCGACTCCTCTCTGAAGAATCTTCTGAAGTTCCGCATTAAGAGCGTCTACATCCACTCCAAATTCCTTGAGTTGTGCCAGAATCTCCATGATTGAGGTGAGATCTATTCCGGAAGCATCCGATCTGACGGTCTCCGAGTCCGCGGCTTCAATGATAGCGGCAACATTAGGAACAACGAAGAGTGAGTTTCCTGTAGCATACCAGAATGCGAGGTTGGCTTTAGGTGACTCCAGCCAATCAGTATGATTTTTTGGTTTGTAATTGTAGTATCCATCTGATGGAGGGAAGAATAAGGAAAATGCTCCCGCCAGACTATCATCTACTCCCAAATCGGGCCAGTAACGGGCCATGATATTGCCTGTCTCGTCAAATGTGACCTGATCGAACACCTCTGTCAGAACACAGTTCCCGAAGTGATTGAGATAGGTAACACGAGATAAAAGCGTTTCACCTAACCCATCAGATATTTTCCATTTGAACTGTATCGGAGAGAGATCATTTGGATCCATACACTTATCTTCAATGTACCTGCTCTTGCGGACAATGTTCCAGCTTCCGATCAATGGAGCCGAATCCCCTTGAACCTGAGTCGCGACAGTCACTTTGACCGCACCGTCAAGAGTGATGGATCCATCAACATTGAAAGCATAACAAGGATTTTCACCCGTACTGCGCAGAGTGGCAACTATTGATGGCGGAGTTGACACGATGGTCGTACCCTTGAACGCGAAAGAATCATCTGACTTCTTAAGAAGATCCACACTCACTTTCACGTCATTGTAACCTGGCACGACTCCTGTCAATGTAAGAGTGGCTGCATCATCGCTGTCCGCCACCAACTGAACATTTCCATAGTTACAAGGGATATCATTGACCGAGATTGTGGCTTTTCCGCTTTCCACAGAGATCTGCCCGACAGGCAGTTGTTTCCAAGTGTCATCAGCCTTGTCCTTCTGGCAGGCTGTCATGGCAAAGATGGAGACCAGAATGGCCATCATGCCCAAGAGTCTAGTTTTCATATTCATCAGTTTTAAAATATATCCAATTACAAATAACCATCCTTTAGCTAAAAGATCAATATGGCAAGCCTCAAAACGTCGCGATTGCGAGACGGTTCCGCACACTATCAAGCTTGGCTTTTGTCATCCTCCTTAGGAAGGACAATGGTGCGGAAGCGCTTCTGACGACGCTCCCAACGCTCACGCGCTAACTGCTGCATGTCTGTGGCCTGGTCGTTCTCGTCGATGATCTCAAGACCGAGGATCGTCTCGATGATGTCCTCAAGGGTGATTATGCCCTGGAAACAACCATATTCATCAATGATGAGACCGATCTGCTCGTGCTTCTTGAGCAGTTCCTCCCAGATGTGACCGCAGGAGTCCTCCTCTGTGAAGAAAGAGATCGGACGTTTCAGTTCCACAAGACGCTTGTCGAACTCATCATCTGCCAGTCCCTCAAGTGCGTCACTCAGAAGAATATAGCCGGTGATATATTCAGGAGAATCCCCATAGACCGGGATTCTGGAGAAATGCAGATAAGTATCGTTTTTGTAGAAATTCTTCAGAGACATGTTCTCCTGCGCCGTCATCGCCACGATTTTCGGGGTCATCACATCGCAGGCCTTGACATTGTCCAGTTTCATGATGTTCTGGATGACCTTGTTCTCGTCGGAATCAATCACGCCTTCCTCAGCCCCGATGTTCGCCATCGCCGTCACTTCTTCCCTGCTGACGGTAGCCTCGTCCTCATCCTTGGTCATCAGATTGGTGATCAAGCGGATCATGATCACAAGCGGCCACATCAGGACAGACAGAAACGAGATGGCCGATGTCACAAAGCCCATTAGGTTCTTCCAATAGGATGTTCCGATGGTCTTAGGGACAATCTCGGAGAACACCAAAACCAGCAAGGTTGTCAGCGCTGAGATGATACCGAACCAAGTGCTTCCGAACAAGATGGTAGCCTGCCGTCCAACCGCAGCCGCACCCAACGTGTTTGCGATTGTGTTCAAGGACAGAATAGCCGCCAGAGGCCTGTCAGGATCCGATTTGAATTTAAGGAACTTCTCCGCAGGCCTGTACCCTTGCTCCTTCCTCATCGTGATGTAAGAGATCGGTGTCGACATCAACACCGACTCCAGAAGCGAACAAAGGAACGACACTCCCAGTGTCCCCAGCATATAAACTATAAGCAGAGCCATATAGGTTTTCAGTTAATTCGTACAAATATAGCACAATTTTCAACTTTCCTACCAAAATGCTGACACTCCCCTCGCAATAATCCAGAATGATTGCAAGCAACATTCGTTTCCAGTCTGAGTTCACATCACACCTCATTACCGCAAAAAACACATTCATTTTACAAAATCCTTTCATCCTCATCACAAACAGAACTGCCTTCAAAGGCCACAAGGCTGAAAATCTACCGCCACGCTATCGTACTTTTTCAGACACTTCGCGCTCCCAAAGCACTCAGTGACACAATGGGCTGAAAGTATTTCGTAAATCATGTCACAGCACCTGCATTTGTTCCTTTCCTCGAATCCGCCATCCATACGAATCAGAATCTCAATCACTTCATCAACAGGCATATTATTATTGCATCCACGCACAGTATGCATAGTCAGGATTGTCACTTGAAGCTGCTCTGAAAAGTCAATATATTCAAAAAAAAGCACCCGCGCCGCATGGGAGAGGCGGAACGGGTGCGGGAATTTGTTATGTTCGTTGTTTGCCCGGTTAAGGGACTACGGAAAGTCGCTTAGAACTTAAGGGTGATGCGTCCCAATGCTGTGGTGCCGGACATCGGGACGAAGCCGAGCTGGTAGTAGCGGTTGGAGTCCGGA
>OIYR01001019.1_pt1 | contig 14923 bp, 12 predicted proteins | sample 1588221 | NCBI WGS metagenome assembly OIYR01 (sample SAMN03283292) | human gut metagenome | biome: human-associated habitat; material: feces | host: Homo sapiens | place: Peru | collected 2012 | reverse complement strand
AAGCTTGAGCCAGACGGAATCCATGTAATGATAGCGGAAGACCACACAACAAGCTTTGTTGCGGATATTAACAGTGATTACACACTTGATTTTAATGGCAAGGTAATTGATTGTGATATTCTTGACGTTATTCCTAAGTCTAAGATGAAGGATAATGTGCTTGTTGATGACAATGGTGAGGTTATTGATGTATCAAAGATTAAGGTCAATGTATCAATCCAGCCAGATGATATCGAGATGAGTGATGATACTGATGCCGGTCTTGTAGTTGGTAAGATTATTAATCTTATATATAAGGGCGACCACTACAGTTATGTCGTGCGAACTGAGTATGGACATGACCTGATAGTTGATGATGAGTATCTCTGGAACATGGGAGATAAAGTCAGTCTGGTTATGCCGGAGGACAAGATGAAATTCCAGTTAAAGAGATAGAAGCTTACGAAAAGGACAGGTATATATAGATGAATATTACATTATCAAGAAAGCATCTTGGCATATTTTATGGTGCATTTCTTATATTATTTGTGGCTGCTCCTCTGTTAGTCCTTGTATATTATGCGTTCACTAATGGCTCGGGACAGTTCAGTGTTAACAATCTGGTTAACTTTTTTATGGATCCTAATACTCTGGGTACATTGTGCTACAGCTTTGGGCTTGCGATTGTTGTGACAATTGTCTGCCTGCTTATTGCGTATCCAGTGGCTTATATTCTTGCGCAGAGCAATATCAAGCGCAAGGCTGTTATACTTATGTTATTTGTTATGCCTATGTGGATTAACTTTACATTAAGAATAACTGCTTTGAAGGAGATTTTATCACTTATAGAAGGTAATCTTGCATTTTATCCATTTGTCAATACTGTTATCGGTATGACATATGATTTCCTTCCATTTATGATACTTCCTCTGTATACAACATTGTCAAAGCTTGATAAAAGCCTTATAGAGGCGGCATCAGACCTCGGAGCTGATAATTTACAGACATTCATGAAGGTAATACTTCCATTGTCAGTTCCGGGAATAGTCAGCGGTGTATCAATGGTATTCCTGCCAGCGATGACTAACTATGTTGTACTTGATATGTTATATAACAGTACTTATATTATGGGTAGTCTTATTGGAAGCTACTTTAGTGCATATGACTGGCATAACGGCTCAATGATTGCACTTGTACTTCTTATGATTATAGGTATTGTGTCACTTGTATCAGGAGATAAGGAGGAGCATAGATGAAAAAGGCAGTTAAATATGCAGTTATAATATTAGTTTTGTTATTTATGTATCTTCCGATTCTTGTGCTTGCACTGTACAGCTTCACAGATTCAGCTAATATAGGTGCGATACATGCATTTTCGGTAAAGAATTATGTGACATTATTTACAACACCTGAGCTTATCAGCATGATTGCAGGCTCTGTACTTCTTGCTGTAGGCAGTGCGGTTATAGCAACGATTCTTGGAACAACTGGCGCGATAGGTGCGTTCTATTCCAAGCAGAAGACTAACACAGCAATTTCTGTGCTTAATCAGGTTCCGGTTGTCAATGCTGATGTTGTTACAGGTTTTTCTATATGCATACTTCTTGTGGTTGTGTTCGGAGTGAGCAAAGACACTTATATACCACTTGTTATAGGACATGTGGTTTTATCTGCACCATTCGTATATCTGGCAGTAGTGCCTAAGTTAAAGCAGATGGACCCAAGTCTGTATGAAGCCGCATTAGACCTTGGGGCAACACCGGGATATGCTCTTGTTAAGGTTATAATTCCACAGATTGCATCGGGCATAGCATCAGGATTTATCATGGCTATAACATTATCACTTGATGATTATTTTGTTGCAACCTATACTAAGCCAGCTACATTTGACACAATAAGCACGTATGTTGTCAATGCAACCAAGGGTTCACAGACACAGATAAAGACTGCTCTGTGGGCGTTATCTACGATTATATTCCTTGTTGTAATTGTCGCAGAGATTATAATAAATGTGGCTCCTGCAAGAAAGGCTGTCAAAGAGGAGGCACATGATGGTAAATAAGATATTAAAAAATGTGTTATCAGCAGGATGTGCTGTCTGTATGACATTATCACTGATAGCGGGAACTGTGGCTCTAACAGGCAGAGTGATGCAGGCAGATGCGGCTGATAATTCTACAGTTACACTCCGTGTATGCAACTGGGAAGAATATATAGATGAGTCAATGGTCGACGAATTTGAAGAGTGGTATGAGCAGGTTTATGGCAGTAAGGTAAAGGTGTTATATAGTACAATTGGTACTAATGAGGAATTGTATAACATGCTTACACTTGGCGATGAGTATGACCTTGTATGCCCTTCTGAATATATGATTATGAAGCTTATGGCAGAGGGCTGGCTTGAGCCATATTCTGACGAGTTTCACAATGCCTCAGGCAGATATAATTATTATGCCAAGGGTGTTTCTCCGTTTATCAGCGAGATATTTGATAATAATAAGATTAATGGTGAGTCGTGGAGCAGATATGCGGCTGGATATATGTGGGGAATAACAGGTATTGTATACAATCCTGAATATGTCAGTGAAGAAGAGGCTTCTACATGGACAATTATCAATAATCCCAAGTTTAAGAGACAGATAACGATTAAGGATAATGTAAGAGATTCCATGTTTGCGGCTGTTGGTGCTGTGAAAGCAGATATTCTTACTGATAAAGCATTTATTAATTCATCTGACTATAGCAAAAATCTGGCTCAGGAGATGAATGACACATCAAAGGAGACAGTTGAGAAGGTTTTGGAATATCTTCAGAAAGCAAAGGATAATGTGTATTCATTTGAGACAGACAGCGCCAAGGCTGATATGGTAACACAGAAGGTAAAGGCTTCTTATCAGTGGTCTGGTGATGCTGTGTATACTATGGATCAGGCAGAAGAGGATGATGTTGAGCTTGCATTTGCAGTTCCAAAGGAAAGTACTAATCTTTATTTTGATGGATGGGTTATGCTCAAATCAGGAATATCTGGCAATAGTGAGAAGAAGCAGGCTGCTGAAGCATTTGTTAATTTCTTATCTATGCCAGAAAATGCTGTAAGAAATATGGATTATATCGGTTACACATCTGTTATATCAGGTGGAGACAGTGATGTTGTCTATGACTATGTCAGAGAATGTTATGAGGCTGATGACGATGACACTGATAAAGTGGAGTATCCGCTTGGCTACTTCTTTTCAGGTGATTCTTCTGATGAAAGATATATGCTTACAACCTCATCAGAACAGACTAAAAGACAGTTATCAGCACAGTATCCATTAGAGACAACGATGGAGAGAAGTGCAGTTATGCAGTACTTTGACAATGATGCCAATACACAAATTAACCAGATGTGGATTAATGTAAGATGTTACAATATATCCAATATGCCTATGGCGGTAAGGATTCTTATTGGCATTGCAATAACTCTTATTGTTGGTGGATACATTTATAAGAAAATACGTGGACATATTGAAAAGTAATATGTCTGGATAAGAAGGTGTTTGTGTGAAGAATAATAAGTATGAGATAGATATGTGTAATGGAAGTCTGATGGACAAGCTTATATCGTTTGCGTTTCCGTTGATGGTATCTGGTATACTCCAGCTTATGTTTAATGCACTGGATCTGGTAGTTGTTGGAAGATTCAGCGGAAGCCAGGCTCTTGCAGCGGTTGGTTCGACAACAGCACTTATTAATATGTTTATTAATCTGTTTATCGGAATTTCTCTTGGAGCCAATGTCATGACTGCGAGATTCTATGCGTCTGGAAAGGATAAAGAGGTCTCAGAGACAGTTCATACGGCTGTTACATTTGCAGTGATAAGCGGTATTGTGATGATATTTGTCGGGGGATTTTTGGCAAAGCCGGCATTGGCACTGATGGATACCCCGGATGATATTATAGATTTATCGGCATTATATATGAGAATTTATTTTGTCGGAATGCCATTCTTTATGATCTATAATTATGGTGCGGCAGTGTTAAGGGCTGTAGGTGATACGAAGAGACCACTTATATTCCTTATAATCTCAGGAGCTATCAATGCAGGGCTTAATCTGTTCATGGTTATAGTGCTTGATTTGTCAGTGGCAGGTGTTGCCATTGCGACAGTTATATCGCAGATGGTTTCTTGCGTGCTTGTTTTAAGATGCCTGTACCACACAGACAGCAGTTACCAGTTCAGATTTTCAAAAATGCAGATTAAATGGTGCTATCTTAAACAGATTTTCGCTGTTGGTGTGCCAGCCGGAATCCAGAGCGTTGTAATTAACTTCTCTAATGTGTTATTGCAGTCATCTGTCAACTCATTTGGCTCAATTGCAATGGCAGGATATACAGCAGCCAATAATCTGCTGGGATTCTTATATATGGCTGTAAATTCGATTACACAGGCATGTATGAGCTTTACAAGCCAGAATTACGGTGTAGGCAAGTATAAAAGAATGGATAAGGTGCTAATAGACTGTGGTATCTTATCACTGATAGTATCGCTTGTATTCGGCGGCGGTTTTTATCTGTTCGGTTCATATATACTGAGAATCTACACATCAGATACTGAAGTTATAAAATGTGGACTTGAGATATTATCAATCACAACTGTTCCATATTTCTTATGTGGAATAATGGATTTGTTCCCCGGAGCACTTAGGGGAATGGGATATTCTGCAGTGCCTATGGTATTATCTGTTATAGGAACTGTCGGTGTGAGAGTTTTCTGGATATATGCGGTATTTCCACTTAACCGTTCATTGTATGTCTTATTCATATCTTATCCGGCATCATGGGGACTTACAATTGTGATGCAGGTTATATGCTATATTATTGTAAGAAAAAAGGTTGTTAACAAGTTAGTCAGTCAGAACGTGGCAGGAGGTATGTAAAATGTGTACAGCAGCGACTTATAAGACGAAAGATTTTTATTTTGGAAGAACACTTGATTATGAATTCTCATATGGTGATGAGATTGCGGTTATGCCAAGAAAGTACCCTCTGAAATTCAGATATATGGGCGAAATGGCTGAGCATAATGCGATTATTGGAATGGCATACGTAAATGGTGGTTATCCATTGTATTATGATGCAATCAATGATAAGGGACTTGGAATGGCAGGACTTAACTTTGTCGGCAATGCGGCTTACAGCGATGTGGATGAAGATAAGAATAATGTTGCACAGTATGAATTTATATTATATGTGTTAAGCCAGTGTGATAATGTTGCACAGGCAAGAAAGCTTATAGAGGAGATTAATCTTGTGGGAACACCATATAGTGAGAATCTTCCAGCGGCGAGCCTTCACTGGATAGTGGCAGATGAGAGCGGTGCAATTACAGTTGAATCAATGGATGACGGAATGCATATATATGACAATTCTGTGGGAGTGCTTACTAATAATCCTCCATTTGACATGCAGATGTTCAATCTTAACAATTATATGGGATTGTCAGTAAAGCAGCCTGAAAATTCATTTGCAGAGAAGCTTAATCTTACAACATACAGCAGAGGAATGGGAGCTATGGGGCTTCCGGGAGATTTATCTTCACAGTCAAGATTTGTAAGAGTGGCGTTCACGAAGATGAATTCGAGCTCTCCTGATACAGAAAATGAGAGTGTAAGCCAGTTCTTCCATATTCTTGGAAGTGTTGCGCAGCAGCGTGGCTGTTGTGAGGTGGCAGATGGCAAGTATGAGATAACTATATACACATCATGCTGCAATGCAAGCAAGGGCATATACTATTACACAACTTATGACAATCACCAGATAAGTGCCGTGGACATGCACCGCTGTGAGCTGGAATCAGATAAGCTTATAAGATTACCAGTTGTCACAGGGGAGCATATTATGTGGCAGAATTAAATCAGACAGACTTTTTATATATCACATGTGATACTACAGCCGTGACAATCTCTGTAATCCAGAAAGCGTGCCATACATATGATGGACCGCCAGTGCGACACAGGATTGCTGCGGCTGGAATTATTATAACGAGGTATCTTAGCAGCGATATAATGAATGACTGTATACCCTTTCCGACACCCTCAAGTGCACCAGAAGCTGTTACAGATACGGCTGAGAATATGAATCCAATACATATTATGCGGAGAGCATGTGCACCAATTTCTATAGATTCTGCATTACTTGTGAAAATGCCTATAAGTGATGAGGCAAATGTCAGACAGCCGATTGTACCGATAAGCATTATCAGTGTAGTAAGTGCAAGAGTTGTATGATATATCTTCTTAACTCTTACAGATTCCCCGGCACCATAGTTAAATCCAATGATAGGTCTCATTCCCTGTATCAGTCCGCTTGCAGGAAGATAGAGAAAAGTCTGGAGTTTATAGTATATTCCAAGAACAACAACATAACTTGCTGAGAATCCAGCCAGCATTGCATTCAGGAAAGATACAAGTAAAGAAGGCAGTGCCAGATTAAGTATGGCTGGAATACCGATACCATATAGCTTGCCTGTTATAGAGGCAGTAAGTTTTATGTGTTCTTTTCTTATACGAACAGTTATAGGATGAACTATATATACAATAATATATACGATTAATGATGTTGTCTGTCCTATGCCTGTAGCAAGGGCTGCACCGGCAATTCCCATGGCTGGGAAGAAACCTAAGCCGAATATAAGCACAGGGTCGAGCACAATATTAACAATACAGCCGCACATAAGTGCAATCATTGAAACCTTCATTTTGCCGACAGCCTGGAATATTTTCTCACCTGCAAGCGATTCCATATTAATTATAGAAAATGTGAATACAATATATGAGTATGTACATCCGAGCTGGATGACATCCGGGTTATCTGAAAAAAGTCCAAGAAACCATTTAATCATAAAAATACTTGCTATTGTGATAACAACACCATGAATTGCAGCTAAAACAACACCATGTGTGGCGGCTGCGTCAGCATTCTTATTATCCCCGGCACCGAGGAAGAGCGATATAAGAGCTGTTATACCAACTCCGAAACCAATAGCTACTGCATTGATAAAATTCTGTACCGGGAATACAAGTGAGAGTGCAGTCATGGCATCTTCACTGATTTTCGATACGAAAAAGCTGTCTACGATATTGTACAGGGAATTGACAAGCATAGATATAACCATTGGCAGAGCCATTGACAGCAGTAATGGCAGAATTGGCTTTTCTTTCATGTAATTCTGATTCATATTGATATTGACCTCCGTGAATAATGGTATTAATACTGGCGGTAACATGCCAGCAACAAAAAAGCCACACAATTATCCGCTTTATCAAAGATAACAAAGGGATAATTGTGTGGCGAAAAAAGTTTAACTCTAAAAATCCACACGCATTTTAAGCTACGTAAAATTAACATATATTTTATGATGTGTCAAGACTGATTATCTGGGAGCAGTACCAGATTATATTGCAATGCGTATATGATTTTAACAGATATTGGCACTTGATTTCTCGAACAAATGTTTATATAATGAACATATGTTTGATATTAAAGAAGGATTAACAACGAAAGAAAAGCTTGAGATTCTGGCAGATGCAGCTAAATATGATGTCGCATGTACATCTAGTGGAGTGGAGCGCAAGGGAAAGAAAGGATTCCTTGGTAACAGTGTAGCGGCAGGAATATGTCATAGTTTTGCGGCAGATGGCAGATGTATCTCATTGCTCAAAGTTCTTATGTCTAATCACTGTGCGTATGACTGCAAGTACTGTTCTAACCGGCGTTCCAATGATGTGCCAAGGGCGACATTTGAACCAGATGAGCTGTGTATGCTTGTGATGGAGTTTTATAAGCGTAATTATATAGAAGGATTATTTTTAAGTTCGGGAGTGCTTAATAATCCAACATACACGATGGAAAAGATGTGTGAGACACTGACACTGCTCCGGACAAAGTATCATTTTAATGGATATATTCATGTTAAGACCATACCTGGTGCGCCAGATGAACTTATATCCTTAGCAGGATATCTTGCAGACCGTATAAGCATTAATATAGAGCTTCCGACAAAAGAGAGCCTTGAAAAGCTTGCACCGAATAAGAATTATAAGACCATATATGAACCTATGGGTAAGGTGACAGGGACTATTAAGGCTAACAGGCTTGCGTCAGGCAAGGATTCGAGAATGGAGCGGAGCGGGATTAATGAGTATCTTACTAATAGCATATTTAACAAGGATAATCAGAACAAAAGGATTGCTGGGGATGAATATTCTAAGATAGGTGCACATACTAATAAAGCTGCCGGTGCAGATATACTGGCAGATAATTCAGGTACGCTTCCAGCAGTGACAGGTAAGAATGCCGTAAGACCATTTGCGCCAGCAGGACAGAGCACGCAGATGATTATCGGTGCGACACCAGAATCAGATTATACACTTGTCACAACAGCGCAGAAGCTGTACCAGCATTTTGATTTAAAGAGAGTATTTTATTCAGCATATATACCAATCAATCAGGATGAAACACTGCCATCACTTGATACCAAGCCGCCATTGTTAAGGGAACACAGGCTGTATCAGGCAGACTGGCTTCTCAGATTCTATGGATTTCAGGCAGATGAGCTGTTATCAGAGGACAGACCTGATTTTAACGAACAGTTAGACCCTAAGTGTGACTGGGCTTTAAGGCATTTGTCTGAGTTCCCGGTTGAAGTGCAGAAGGCATCATATGACATGCTTTTAAGAACACCGGGGATTGGACCTACATCAGCCAAGAGAATTGTCAATGCGAGAAGATATGGCAGGCTTGATTATGACAGTCTTGCCAGGATGGGAGTTGTGCTCAAGCGTGCACATTATTTTATTACATGTAATGGCAGGATGATGTATAACATTCCGATTGAAGAACAGTATATAACACGAAGTCTTGCTGTTGACAACAGGGGCGAGAACTGGAAGATAGAACAGCAGAATACCAGATATTCGCAGATGTCGCTTTTCAGTGATTTTGGAGTTACTAATTAACATGGGGAAGATGATATGTATGTATTTATATGTGATTATGGATTTGCAGAGCAGATGTGCTGCATATATGATGCGTGGGTGATGGCTCTTAAGGAAGGACATGACAATGTAAAACTTGTGCGTGGGCCTGTGAACCAGTTGAGCATACTGGATGAGTATATCCACGTTGAGCGTGATGATATTAAGTATCAAAAAGTAATTAATTCGATTAAACAAAAGATTTCGTGGGAAGCATATATGTATGTGTATTATGCGTCTTTATCAGCAGATGAAGGTGCGCTTGATGCGATATACAGATTTCTTATCAAGGGATTCCGTGCAGGGGGAAGCATAGTTAATTATCATACTGACACAGATGTATCACGATTGTTGAAAATCAGGCTTAATGTCAGCAATGAAGCTCATCATTTTATAGAATTTGTGCGTTTTAATTCTATTGATAACCGCTTATATATAAGCCATATTGAGCCGGTTAATGATGTGACAGCGATTGTTGCTGACCATTTTGAGAACAGGATGCCATCTGAACACTGGATTATAATTGATGATATAAGAAAGTATGGAGTGGTTCATCCTGCTGATGGAGAGAGCTATATAAGATGGTTTACGAACGAGGAATTTGAGCAGTTAAAAAAGACAGAATTGTATGAAGATAAATACACGGATATGTGGAGGACGTTTTTTGATGCAATTTCAATCAAACAACGATATAATCCACGGTGCCAGAATACATTGATGCCTAAAAGAAAACGAAAACACATGACTGAATTTATGCAAAATGCACAAAAATAATATAAATGTTTGTGATTGATTATGATTGACTTTGATTAACGATGATTGTAATATAATCATATCAGATACGTATAGATGATTAATATTTAGAAAGGAGTTTTGATATGGTATATACAGTCACATTTAATCCATCTCTTGATTATATAGTGGCTGTGGATGATTTTCAGCTTGGCATGACTAACAGGACATCAAGTGAGCTTATACTTCCAGGCGGCAAGGGTGTGAATGTCTCTATATTGCTTAATAATTTAGGGATTGCCAACACGGCTTTCGGATTTGCGGCAGGATTTACAGGAAGAGCTATTATATCAATGCTTGGGAAGAATGGTGTTAAAGCTGATTTCATCGAGATTGAGGATGGATTATCAAGAATTAATTTTAAGCTGAAGAATATTGACGGAACAGAGATTAATGGACAGGGACCGGATATATCTGATGCAAAGGTGGAGGAGCTTCTTAATAAGCTTGATACATTAAAAGAAGGAGATGCACTTGTTCTTGCGGGAAGTATTCCGGCAACCATGTCGGATGATATATATCAGACAATTCTTAAAAGACTACAGGGAAGAGGGATTCTTACAATTGTAGATGCAACAAGCAGCCTTTTGATGAATGTATTGGAATATCATCCATTTTTAATCAAACCCAATCATCATGAACTGGGGGAGATATATAATGTTGAACTGACAAGCAGAGAAGAGGCTGTTCCTTATGCTAAGAAGCTTCAGGAATCAGGGGCGCGTAATGTTCTTGTTTCAATGGGAGGTAAAGGAGCAGTTCTTGTAAGTGAAGATGGTAATGTATATGATGCACCAGCGCCAGAAGGGGTGCTTAAGAATTCTGTTGGGGCAGGAGATTCAATGGTTGCAGGTTTTCTTACAGGATGGCTTAATACAGGCTCTTATAAAGAAGCTTTCAGAATGGGAGTGGCAGCAGGAAGTGCAAGTGCATTTTCTGATAATCTGGCTACTAAGGATCAAGTGGAAGATGTGTTAAACAGAGTTCTGGTATAGATTAAAGCAGAACGAGATTGGAATATGCACTAGATAATGTGTGAGAAGGAGGTTCTTATGAGAATAACAGAACTTTTAGATAAGAGAAGTATCAGCCTTACAGCTTCACCTAAGAGCAAAAGTGAAGCACTTGACCAGGCTATTGAGCTTATGGTTAAGAGTGGTAAAATTAATGATAAAGAAGCATACAGAAAGCAGATATATGCAAGAGAAGAAGAGAGTACAACAGGTGTAGGCGAAGGAATTGCCATTCCACATGGTAAGTGCAGTGCAGTTAATGCACCGGGGTTATCTGCCATGGTAATTAAAGATGGGGTTGATTTTGATTCGCTTGATGGTGAACCAGTAAAGATCCTTTTCATGATAGCAGCACCTGACACAAAGGATAATGTTCATCTTGATGTACTAAGCAAGTTATCAGTACTTCTTATGAATGATGAGTTTGTAGCAAAGCTTTATGATGCAAAGGATGTTGATGAGTTTTTAAGTATAATTGACAGTGCAGATGACGATGCAAAGAGTATAGATGACAGGCTTGAGGCGGCTGCTGGTGCATCTATTCTTGCAGTTACATCATGTCCTACAGGAATAGCACATACTTATATGGCGGCAGAGGGACTGGAAAAGGCTGCATCTAAGTCAGGCTGTTCTATCAAGATAGAGACAAGAGGTTCAGCAGGCGCTAAGAATGTTCTTACAGATGAAGAGATTGCCAATGCACAATGTATTATTGTTGCGGCTGACGCACAGGTTCCAATGGACAGATTTGACGGCAAGAAGGTTATTGAGTGTCAGGTATCTGACGGAATTAACAAGGCTGAGGAGCTTGTCAAGAGAGCACTTGATGGAGATGCTCCTGTATACAGGGCTAAAGGTGTGACATCACATAGTGCTGAGTCTAAGAAGAGCGGCAGTGTTGGACATCAGATATATACACAGCTTATGAATGGTGTATCACACATGCTTCCATTCGTAGTCGGAGGCGGTATTCTTATAGCAATTGCTTTCCTGATTGATGGATTATGTGTTGATATGAACGCATTATCTGAGGCAGAGAGAGCTAACTTTGGTACTATAACACCAGTTGCGGCACTGTTTAAGACAATAGGTGGCGCAGCATTTGGATTCATGCTCCCTATACTTGCAGGATATATTGCCATGGCTATAGGAGACAGACCAGCACTTGCACTTGGTTTTGTCGGTGGATATATAGCAGCTAATGGTAAATCAGGATTCCTTGGCGCACTTGCAGCAGGATTTATCGCTGGTTACCTGATTGTTCTTTTAAGAAAGCTTTGTGATAGATTACCAGAAGCACTTGAAAAGATTGCACCAGTTCTTATATATCCAGTTGTTGGTATTCTTGTTATAGGATTGTTTATGACATATATAGTTGAACCTGTCATGGGTGGCATTAACATGGGACTTAACAGTTTCCTTGCAGGAATGGGAAGCACAAGCAGAGTTTTATTAGGATTTATACTTGCAGCTATGATGGCCATTGATATGGGCGGTCCATTCAACAAAGCAGCATATGTATTCGGAACTGCATCAATTGCAGCCGGCAACTATGATATCATGGCGGCAGTCATGATTGGTGGTATGATTCCACCATGTGCGATTGCACTTGCAACTATTCTTTTCAAGGATAAGTTCACTAAGGAAGAAAGGGATGCCGGTCCAACTAACTTCGTTATGGGACTTGCATTTATTACAGAGGGTGCAATTCCTTATGCAGCGGCAGACCCAATTCATGTAATACCTGCATGTATAGCTGGTTCAGGTGTGGCAGGAGCAATAAGCATGTTGTTCAAATGTACACTTATGGCACCTCACGGTGGAATATTCGTATTCCCAGTAGTCGGCAATGCATTGTTCTATCTTATTGCATTAGTTGCAGGAACTGCTGTATCAACAGTTTTGTTGGGAGTTTTAAAGAAAAAAGTTAATTCTTAGCATGATACCAGGGTCAAAAGGTCAGAAAGCCGATGCAAGCTTGCTTGCAAGAGGTTTTTTGACCCCAACATCTTAGCATTCGTTAATTAAGAATAATTAAGAGTGAAGCAATAATAACTATTATTAATATCTAATATGCAAGGAGAACTTATTTATGAAAGAATTTAATTATACAATTACAGATCCAGAGGGAATACATGCACGTCCAGCAGGAGAGCTTGTAAAGGTTTGTAAGGAATTTAGCAGTAAAATTACTCTTATAAAGGATGGCAAGTCAGGCGATTGCAAGAAGATATTTGGAATTATGGCACTTGCTGTTAAGGGCGGTAACGAGATAACTATGACATTTGAAGGAGAAGACGAAGAAGCAGCTTTTGATAAGGTTTCTGAATTTATGAAGGCTAACATGTAGCCTGATAGGAGGCATTATGGAAAAGTATATAGGTAAAAGTGTATATGCAGGAGTCGCAATCGGTAAGATTATGCTGTATCAGAAAGACCAGCAGCAGGTCATAAGAAAAAAGATTGATGATACAGAGGCTGAGACAAAGAGATTCTTTAATGCATTAGAGGATGCTAAGGCTGAACTTGGAGAGTTGTATGATAAGGCTCTTAAAGAGGTTGGAGAGGCCAGTGCTGCAATATTTGAGATTCATCAGATGATGCTTGAGGATGATGATTATATTGAGTCAGTGGTTAATATAATAGATAATCAGAAGCTTAATGCGGAATATGCTGTTGCACAGACAGGCGATAACTTTTCGGAAATGTTTGCCTCTATGGATGATGAGTATATGTGCGGAAGGGCAGCCGATGTCAAGGATGTTACAGAGCGTATAATCAATAATTTCCACGGTGGTTCTAAGGGGGCTATCAATTCAGAAGAGCCAGTTATAATAGTGGCATCAGACCTTGCGCCATCAGAGACAGTGCAGATGGATAAAAGCAAGATTTTATCATTTGTAAGTGTGAAAGGCTCAGTTAATTCACATACAGCTATCCTTGCAAGAACTATGGGAATACCAGCACTTATAGGTGCAGATATACCGCTTGATGAGTCAATAGATGGCAAGCTTGGAATAGTTGACGGAATTAATGGATGTATATATGTTGACCCTGATGAAGAAACTTTAAAGACAATGACTGCTCAGCGTGATAAAGAGTTAGAGAAGAAAGAACTGTTAAAGACTCTTAAAGGTAAAGAGGATGTCACTGTTGATGGCAGAAAGATTAAATTATATGCCAACATTGGTAATATTAAAGACCTTGCAAATGTACTTGATAATGATGCGGCAGGAATTGGACTGTTTAGAAGTGAGTTCATATATCTGGAGCGTGAGGATTATCCTACAGAGGATGAGCAGTTTAAGATATACCGCACAGTTGCTGAGAATATGGCTGGCAAGCCAGTAATTATCAGAACGCTTGATATAGGTGCAGATAAGCAGTGTGACTATTTTAATCTTGACAGAGAAGACAATCCGGCAATGGGACTTAGAGCTATAAGAATATGTCTTACAAGACCAGATATATTCAAAACTCAATTAAGAGCCTTGTATAGAGCCAGCGCATTTGGTAATATATCTATAATGTATCCGATGATAACAAGTACATCGGAGGTTACAAAGATAAAAGAGATAGAAGAACAGGTTAAGGCTGAGCTTAAAGCGGACGGAATCGATATAGGCAATCCTAAGACAGGAATAATGATTGAGACACCGGCTGCTGTTATGGTAAGTGATGAACTTGCCAGGATGGTTGATTTCTTTAGTATAGGAACTAATGACCTGACACAGTATACACTGGCAATAGACCGCCAGAATACCAAGCTTGATGATTTCTATGACAGTCATCATCCAGCAGTGCTTAAGATGATTAAAATGGTTGTTGACAATGCACATAAGGCTGGCATATGGGCTGGCATATGTGGTGAGCTTGGAGCAGATACATCACTTACGGAGCAGTTTATTGCTATGGGAGTTGATGAGTTGTCTGTTTCAGCAAGTAAATTACTCGCCATTAGAAAGATTATCAGAGAGACAGATGCATCACGTCTGTAATTATAAGATTTAAGTAGCCTTGGCTGTCTGGTTATGGAGGTAGACATGCTATCAGAACAGAGACAGGAAATTATACTTAAACTGCTTAAAGAGAAGGGCAGTATAACGGTAAGTGAATTGAAG
>OIYR01001017.1_pt1 | contig 14946 bp, 10 predicted proteins | sample 1588221 | NCBI WGS metagenome assembly OIYR01 (sample SAMN03283292) | human gut metagenome | biome: human-associated habitat; material: feces | host: Homo sapiens | place: Peru | collected 2012 | reverse complement strand
TTGTCAGATAGGCCCGGTTGACCGTGCTGCCCATGTGGCTCTTGATGACAATGGCCCGCGCGCCTACCCGAACGGCAGCGTCGCAGAGCTCCAGATCATCATAGGCCCGGATCCGCAGGTCCGGATTTGTGTGGACGTGCATATCAATCACGCCCTTCATGGATACTTTTCCCATGATTTTTTCCTCCTGTTTATACATTGATCTCAGCTTTCACACCAAGAATATCCTTATTTGCTTCCAGCATCGGATTTACTACATTATTCAGATATGCCTCCACCTGTACCGGTGCACGTCCTACATATTTAGCAGGATCCATTGTCTTCTGCAATTCTTCCAGTGAAAGGTTGAATGCCGGATCTGCTGCGATCAGTTCAAGAAGGTTATTGTCAAGTCCCTTCTCTTTTACATTTCTTCCTGCTTCCATAGAAAGCTCACGGATTCTTTCGTGCAGCTCCTGACGGTCTCCACCGGCCTTAACAGCATCCATCATGATATTCTCTGTTGCCATGAATGGAAGCTCTGCCATCATGTGTTTGATGATAACCTTGTCATATACAACAAGTCCGTCAACAACATTTAAGTAGAGGTCAAGGATTCCATCAACAGCGAGGAAGCCTTCTGGAACTGACATTCTCTTGTTAGCTGAATCATCAAGTGTTCTCTCGAACCACTGTGTAGATGAAACAATAGCTGGGTTAAGTGCGTCACTGATAACAAAATCAGCAAGTGAAGCCATACGCTCACTTCTCATAGGATTACGCTTGTAAGCCATAGCTGATGAACCAATCTGTGACTTTTCAAATGGCTCTTCAACTTCCTTGAGATGCTGTAATAATCTGATATCATTAGAGAACTTGTGTGCGCTCGCAGCAATTCCTGCAAGTACATTAAGTACTCTTGTATCAACCTTTCTTGAATATGTCTGGCCTGAAACTGGAACACATGCGTCAAATCCCATCTTTTCTGCAATCTTTCCGTCAATTTGGCGAATCTTATCCTGATCTCCGTTGAAAAGTTCGAGGAATGAAGCCTGTGTACCTGTTGTACCCTTGCAGCCCAAAAGCTTCATTGTAGAAAGTACATAATCAAGGTCTTCAAGGTCCATAACTAATTCATTGAGCCATAATGTAGCTCTCTTACCAACTGTAGTTGGCTGTGCTGGCTGAAAATGTGTGAAAGCCAGTGTAGGCTGTGCCTTATATTTATCTGCGAACTTAGAAAGCTCATCAATAACATTAACAAGCTTCTTACGAACAAGCTTTAAGCCTTCTGTCATAATGATGATATCAGTATTATCACCAACATAGCATGAAGTTGCTCCAAGATGTATGATACCTTTAGCCTTAGGGCACTGAAGTCCGTAAGCATATACATGTGACATAACATCATGTCTTACTTCCTTCTCTCTTCTCTTGGCATCTTCATAGTTAATATCATCTTTGTGAGCCTTTAACTCATCAATCTGCTCCTGTGTGATAGGAAGTCCAAGTTCATGCTCTGTCTCTGCTAATGCAATCCAGAGTCTTCTCCATGTCTTAAACTTCATGTCTGGAGAGAAAATGTACTGCATTTCCTTGCTTGCATATCTTTCTGCAAGTGGTGTCTGATATCTGTCGTTCATCTCATATCCGCCTTTCATATATCAAAATTTAGGTGTGCGCTCATCACAGGACCGCACACAAGTTTAGTATATCATAGCAGACCTGCGTTTGCAATTTATGACTTTAATTAGTGTATACAGATTACTCATCAAGTTTATATATATTAATATTATAAATGTTGTATCTGGATGCACTTTCAAGCCTGTAATAATCTGTCTGCTCTGTTCCATCAGTATAATTTACCTTAACCTCGACAAGCACATTGTTAATTACATCTATTGCTTTCCCTATCTCTACACTTGACGGCTGCATATAATTATACGCAGCACTGTCAGATGACGGAAATTCATTCAGTATTACCAGACTGAGTGACTCATCATTACTTCCATTAACTCTCTTAGTATCGCCTTTTACTTCCTGATTCCTTTTAGTGTACTTTGTACTGCTTGCACTTACTATGTCAAATGTACATGAAGCATTATATGCAGTGAATTCAAGGCTTCCTATATTGTTGTCATCATACAGTGACGGCCAGCCAATCACATTTGCAGCAATATAGCCTCCCTCATCTTTCTCTCCTAAGGCAGTACCAATATTTACAACATTTACCTTATAACTTCCCATTAAAGTCTCGCCAGTGAAATCCTTATGTAATACGGGATATGTCATGCTTAACTTAACTCCGGTTTCATTCTTATAATTCTTTTCATCAGCTGCCTTATCCGTCTTAGAGCCTTCACCCGTATTGCCGTCCGAAGCTCCCTCTGACCCGAATACTTTCTTCCATACGGTTTCTGTTTCTATATTTTTCTTATCCATATACATAAGCCCGTCCATTTCGTTCATATTCATATAGAACAGATACCTGTCATCGCCAAAATACAGAGCCAGTGCGTCAGGACACATTATCTCGTTAACCAGACCTCCATCTTTATCAAGAACAATGTACCTGTTTTCTGAGAATCCATACAGCTCCCACATATAATAACAGTACTTATGATTATTAAGATAAATGTATTCTCCATCGGATGATACACTACACATATCACATTTATCTGTTGAATCCCATATTTTTAACGGCGTATTGCTTCCCGAAGCCACCTTATAAAGCCCTTCTCCACTAACAAAATAATACAATGTGTCATCAACTATATAATAATCATTGATATTCTCACCGCTTACAGTTTCTACCGCATCTGTGTCATGCGAATAGCTGAAAAGTCCCTTGCTGTGGACATGCATTTCATCAACTGATATCGAATAATCTGCTTCCCTGACAGTAATATATATCTTACCGTCAAAGCATTTTACATTAGTTATGGAAATTCCTGTGCCTGTAACCTCATACACAGTCTTTTTCTGTCCTGTTGAAAGTGAAACTTCTATTAAACTTTCCGTTGTCTCCTGCTCCGACAACAGCTCTCCGCCATCGTGTACATATGCATAATCTCCCTGAAACACAGCTTTAATTGAATCCACCCCGCTATTAGGCATAAGCTCGGCTACCGTCTCTCTCGCTGTTCCGCTCTTATCCATACGGCACAACATAGCCATACCATCAGACAGCCCAAAATAATAGATATAATCCCTGTAGTAATAGATACTCTGCAACGCTGTTTTGTTTCCGAAAAATGCATTACATTCCGCAGAGTCATGACTGCACTCCGGCTTTGCACACACAGGAATCACATCATTAGTCTCCAGATTAAAGAACAACAGCATATTACTGCCACTGTTCATATAATAATAACCTTCATCTACCGCTGCCAGATCATAATACCCATCAGTGTCCCAGTAATTCTGAAATTCACTGCTTCCAGCACCGCCTGTAAACCCTGCATAATAAATATTCTTTTCTGCATCTGCATTTCTATGAAGCAGTATATATGCCACAATCACGACAGCAAGCACTGCTCCAAACACAGCTGAAATCACAATCTGCAAATGTTTTTTATTCACGCAATCACCCCCAGATTACTCTCTAAATCTATATACGAGTTAATCCGGAAAAAAGTTTTAATTACTTTCTGCTTTTTTAATTCACATTCCCCAAGATCTAACTTTCCTATTCTTCCAATACTGATGTCATACCCCTTTGATTTTGCATAGTTAAAGACAACATTTTCAAGGGCTGGTCCATAATTGATTCTATTATCTGTATTTGTTGCAAAATAGAATCCCATATCGGATAGATAATTTTTCTAATATTTCCCCTATAACACTTTTAATATATGTTCTCTTATCATCTGGATTATCATAAAATATTGTTTTCGGAAATTTTCATTTTGTATTTTTATCATAGCAAAAGAAATGTTTTTTCAAGTTAAGGGGGTATTTTTTTACTTTTTTGTAAATTTTACCCCCTTAACTCGAATTTTTACTATTTTAATCCTCTTTAATATTCCCTTTTTTCACATTAGGCATTATAAGTTTCTCATATGAATATTTCCAGAGTTCTTCTGAGCCTTCTCCTGTTCTTGCATTTCTCTTTAATATCTGGCTTAAATGCACGCCCTTTTCAGCCCAACTCTTACCCTTTGAAGCATCATTTAAGATTACTGGCTGGAAGTTATCCATAGTTCTTGCAAACTTTGCCTCAGGTGTTTCCTGTGCCTCGAATTCCTCCCACAGTTCACGCATATACTTTCCTTGATCCTCTGGAAGAATACTGAATATTCGGTCAGCACATTTTAACTCACGCTCACGCTGTGTCTTCTTAGCATTCTCATCGTAAGCATAAGTATCGCCTGCATCTATCTCTACAAGGTCATGTATAAGAAGCATTGTCATTGTGCGGAGCACATCAATCTTTTCGTTGGCATATTCAGACAACAGCACAGTCATAATCGCCATATGCCATGCATGCTCAGCGTCATCTTCCTTTCTTGAAGCGTCTGCCAGATATGTCTGTCTGCCAATGCTCTTTTCCTTATCAATCTCTCTTATAAAATCTATCTGTCTGTCAAGTCTGTCTTTATCCATATTATTCTCCTTAATCTGTCAGTTCAAGAGCTGCAACCTCTCCGACAACTATAATAGCCGGTGACGGGAAGTCTGCTTCTTTCACCTTTCCTGCAATATCAGAAAGTGTTCCGACAAGCTTTACATATGTACCATCTGTATTCTCACCGTGAATTACTGCAACCGGCGTATCTGATGGCTTTCCATATCTCATCAGCTTTTCCGTAATCATGTCTATGCTCTTTAATCCCATAAGAAATACAAATGTTTCATCAAGCTTTGCATATGATTTCCACCTGATTTCTTCAATCTCCGGCGGCAGATTATCAGCCGTATGTCCTGTAATTACATGAAATCCTCGGCTTGCACCCCTGTGTGTTACCGGTATTCCTGCAATTCCACACAAGCCTATACTTGAAGTAACTCCAGGAACTTCATGTACAGGTATGCCATGTGCTTTAAGTGCAAGTGCTTCCTCACCGCCCCTGCCAAACACATACGGGTCGCCGCCTTTCAGTCTCACAACATATTTACCCTCAAGCGCCTTGGCAGCAAGCAGCTCATTAATCTCTTCCTGTGCCTTGGAATGTCTGCCGCTTCTCTTGCCTGCGTATATCAGTTCACAGCTCTCTGGTGCAAACTCCAGCAGATGCTCATCAATCAAATCATCATACACTATAACCTCTGCCCTTCTTATCTCCGACAGACCTTTGAGTGTAATTAATTCATATGAACCGCAGCCCGCACCAACAAGTGCTGCTCCCGGCAGTATCTTCCCGCTTCCATTATCAAGATATTTCTGTAAAAATGCATTTTCTTCCTTGCTGCTGCACACTCTGTCTGCTTTCATGCAAAATTCAGAAACCTCTCTTATAAATGCTGCTCTTTTCCTGTCATTATCTATCTTTTCTTTGGCAAGTGTCCTGACCTCTGAAAGATAATCTAATATATTCTCTATATTGTCAGATACATTTGCTTCAAAATCTCTTCTTAACTTAGCTGCAACATGCGGACTCTTCCCACCTGTAACAAAGCCTGCAACCATATCACCCTTCTGTACAATTGAAGGGAATATAAAGTCGCACAGTTCCTGATTATCCACAACATTTACAGGAATCTCCTTTTCTTTGCACAATCTTGCAGCTTCTTTATCCACTTCTTCACCGGCAGCCGCAATAACAAAGTCCGCATTTTCAATATCTTGCAGTGTGAATATTCTTCTTTCAACGCTGATATTATCGCAAGCCTGCGCCACTGCCTCTATGTCAGAAACTATAGACGGTGCAACAACTTTAATCTTCACGCCAAATCCCTTCAGCCTGCTTATCTTTCTTGCTGCCACCTTACCGCCACCGATAACAAGGCATTTCTCCCCTTCTATTTCTCTAAAAAACGGAAAATAACTCATCCTGTTCCCCTTTTTCTTGTAATTATTGTCATAATACCTATAAATAGTCGCATATTCAGCAATTTAGTAGGTAAATTTCGTTTGTGACTATTATAATAGTGCTACATTTTTACTAAAAATGCCTACTAAATAACATATTCCATGCTTTTAGTAGGCATCTTGTATCGTATATTCTATTATTCTGCTTAAAAATGCCTACCAAATCAGCCCATCTCTCCGCGGATATCAATCTTAGGCGGCTCAATTGGATAATTGCCTGTAAAGCAAGCGTCACAGTAACCTGTCTGTCCACATATCATCTCGCTTAACTTGTCAACCTCAAGATAGCCTAATGAATCTGCTCCGATAATTTCACAGATTTCATCTACAGAATGACCTGATGCGATAAGCTGGTCTTCTGATGGAATATCCGTTCCAAAATAACATGGGTGAAGGAACGCTGGTGAACTGATTCTTACATGAACTTCCTTAGCACCTGCTGCCTTAAGAAGATTAACAATTCTTGCACTTGTTGTTCCTCGTACAATTGAGTCATCAATCATGACAACTCTCTTGCCTGCAACTGCTTCCTTAAGTACATTCAGCTTAACCTTAACGCTTGATTCTCTCTGTTCCTGCTTAGGTTTGATGAATGTTCGTCCAACATAGTTATTCTTGATAAATGCATTACCATAAGGAATTCCTGATTCCATCGAGAAACCAAGTGCTGCCGGATTACCAGATTCTGGAACACCTACAACAATATCAGCTTCTACAGGATGAGTCTTTGCTAAGATTCTACCTGCATTAATTCTTGACTCATATACGCCCATTCCGTCAATCTTGCTGTCTGGTCTTGCAAAATAAATGTATTCAAATATACATCTTGCTGTATTTTTCTGGCAGAGTGACTTATCAGACTTGATTCCGTCTTTAGTGATAGTAACAACTTCACCAGGCTCAACATCTCTTACAAACTCTGCACCTACAGTATCGAGTGCACATGTCTCTGATGATAAGAAGTAAGCATTATCTCTCTTACCGATACATAATGGCTTGAAACCAAATGGGTCTCTTGCTCCGATAAGCTTTCTAGGACTCATTACGATAAGTGAATAAGCACCCTTAATCTTCTTCATCGCATTTAACACAGCTCCCTCAACAGTAGGAACATTAAGTCTTTCTCTTGCGATTAAGTAAGCAATAACCTCTGAATCAATAGTTGTCTGGAAGATAGCTCCTGTATAAGAAAGCTCTTCACGCAGTTCGACTGCATTAAGAAGATTACCGTTATGTGCCATACCAAGAGTTCCCTTAACATAGTTAAGAACAAGTGGCTGTGCATTCTCACGGCTGCTGCTTCCGGCTGTTGAATATCTTACATGTCCGACACCTATATTACCATTAAGCTTTTCAAGCTTTTCAGGATTAAAGACTTCATTAACAAGTCCCATATCCTTATATGAAAGAACCTTTCCCTTAGGGCCTTCTGTATCACTGACTGCTATACCGCAGCTTTCCTGTCCTCTGTGCTGAAGGGCAAAAAGGCCATAATATATTGTAGATGAAACATCATTGCCATCGAAATCATATACACCAAAGACTCCGCATTCCTCATGAAGTTCATCTTCAGCATAGTGGCTGTCATTAATATCAATCTGATTCATAATTCTCCATTCCTTATCGACTGTGATTATTTGCGGGAAAAATCCTTACCTGTAAGAAGCTTATATGCTTCCTTGTACTTCTCTACTGTCTTCTCGATTACATCATCTGGAAGTAAATAATCACTGTCTGGATTAGCCTTTAACCAGTCTCTTACAAACTGCTTGTCATATGATGGCTGGCTCTTTCCTGCCTCATATCCTTCTAATGGCCAGAATCTTGAGCTGTCTGGTGTAAGCATCTCATCACCGATAACTACCTCACCATTCTCATCAAGACCAAATTCAAACTTAGTATCTGCAATAATAATACCCTTGCTTAAAGCGTATTCTGCACACTTCTTGTAAAGAGTGATAGTTGCATCCTTAATCTTAGTAGCATACTCAAGACCTTTACCTGGGAACTGCTTCTCAAGAACTTCAATGCTCTTCTCAAATGAAATATTCTCATCATGGTCGCCAATCTCAGCCTTAGTACTTGGTGTGTAGATTGGTTCAGGAAGCTTCTCTGATTCCTTAAGTCCCTCTGGAAGCTTAATTCCACAGACTGTTCCGTTTTCCTTGTAGCTTGCCCAGCCACTACCTGTAATGTATCCTCTTACGATACACTCAATAGGAAGCATTGTAAGCTTCTTGCAGAGCATGCTTCTTCCAATATATTCATCCTTGTGGAAGAACTCTGGCATGTCATTAACATCAACCGAAACCATATGATTAGCAACAACGTCCTTAGTATAATCAAACCAGAACTTTGACATCTGTGTAAGAATTGCTCCCTTTTCTGTAACCTTGTTCTTTAAAATATGATCAAATGCTGAGATACGGTCTGTAGCAACCATAACAAGCTTGTCATCACAATCATATACTTCTCTTACTTTTCCTTCATAGAGTAATTCACATTTTCCCATGAGTTCATCCATCCTTTTCTTCTTAATAAAATTATTAGTTAAAAAGTTATCAAACCGTAGTATTCATGCGGTTTAAAAACAAACAAAAACATTATATAACAGCGTCTCTTCAAAATCAATAGACTTTATCTTTTGCAATAATACATTGCGTATTACCTCATTAAAGTATACTATTATTAAAATACAACTTAAAAATCCCAGCAGCACATATATCAGTGCTGCCGGGATTAATTTTATACTATCTCATAAGTTGTCTGTTCGCTTGTAAGGCAGTCACATCCAACACGGTTCTCACTGCTTGTAACAAATGATGAATCCTTAATGTGTATGTCAGTGATTGTCTCAGGCATATCCTTTAACGGCTCTATAACAACTGCTTCCTTAGCTCCGAGGCAGTTAATTCCCTCGAAATTAATATTCTTAAAATAAGGAATATCGTCCTTGTCAATTCCGTTAATCTCTTCATCTCTGTTAAGCAAATTAAGCACATATGACATTGTAAGAATAATTGCCTGTTCCTTAATATCAACCATATTAATATTCTTTATGTTAATATTTTCGATAACGCCGCCTCGTCCAAGTGCGCTCTTCACGCGGACTCCGACATCAGTTCCAAGGAAAGTACAATTCTCTACCAGTACATTTTTAATACCACGGCTCATCTCGCTTCCGATAACGAAGCCACCATGTCCCTCATTAACGAGACAATCATGGATATATACATCCTCACAAGGTCCCTCAATCTGTCTTGCGACGGCATTCTTGCCTGACTTTAAGCAGATTGCATCATCACCTGTTTCAAATGTACAGTTGTGTATATGAACCTTCTTGCATGATTCAACATCAATTCCATCACCGTTCTGCGCATAATACGGATTGCTCACCGTAACATTTCTTACTGTAAGATTCTTACAGAAAAATGGGTGTATATTCCATGCTGGTGAATTCATAAATGTTACGCCATCAAGAAGAATTCTTTTACAGTGACGAAGGCTTACCATTACAGGTCTGTAGAAATCATAATATTCGCTTGCTTTCTCAAGTGCATTCTCAGCGTCAAGCTGGATATTATGCTCATTACCTTTAAATGAGCTTTCTGTCGGCATCCATATGCTGCCCCCTTTAGTATCAATTATATACTGGCTCTTTTTCATAAGAGCTTCCCACTGTCTGTCAGTCATCTTAAACTGCTTTACAGGGCGCCACAGATCACCGCTTCCATCAATAACACCGCCACCTGTTATACCGATGTTAATAGCATTTTCAGCTGTAATAGGTGACTTGGCTCTTATACATTCCTGACCTTCATAGTTAGTGATAATAAGCGGATACTGGTCAATATCTTTAGAAAATTTAAGTATTGCATTTTTCTCAATTCTTAACTCAACATCACTCTTAATCTCAATTGGTGCTGTAAACCAGATTCCTTCAGGAATAACAACAGTTCCGCCGCCCTTCTCTGAAATATAGTTAATAGCCCTGTTTATCGCATCCGCATTTCTTGATGCATCCTCAATAGTGTAACAGTATGGTCTTGCACCATAGTTATCAACATATACTATTCTCTCCACAAATGCTGGGAGTTTTACATCAAAATTAACTTTTTTCATTCCACATCTCCTTCTGATTTTTTAAGTTCATGTGTTACTTTAAAAGCTCCTGTAAAAGAGCATTAACCATTCCAGGATTAGCTTTACCCTGCATTGCCTTCATAGTCTGTCCGACAAGGTAACCGATTGCCTGCTTCTTGCCACCCTTATAATCAGCAACTGACTGTGGGTTATCAGTGATAACCTTCTCAACTGTTGCTCTGAGCGCGCCTTCATCATTAACCTGCTTTAATCCGTGTTCCTCAACATATTCGTCAACATCAACATTTTCTGCAAATACATGCTCAAATATCTCCTTAGCTGCTGAATTGTTGATTTCCTTCTTCTCAACAAGAGTAATAATCTTGGCAAGGCTTTCAGGTGAAAATGTTAATTCCTCGGCTCTGAATTCTCTTCCAGTCTTAGCTGATTCTTCTTTCATGAGTCGCATTGTCTCGCCCATTATCCAGTTAGAAACCTTCTTTGGCTGGTTGCAGATGGCTGTAGCTTCCTCAAAGATTTCTGTGAACTTCTTAGAATCTGTAAGAATCTCTGCATCGTATTCAGGAAGTCCGAATTCTTCAATATAACGTGCCTTCTTCTCGTCTTTGAACTCTGGCTGTTTTGCCTTAAGCTCTGCTAAATACTCATCACTGATGTGAATTGGAACAAGGTCTGGATCTGGGAAATATCTGTAATCCTGCGCATCTTCCTTTGAACGCATAGCATATGAATATTCCTTGTCATCATTCCATCTTCTTGTTTCCTGTACAACCTTCTCGCCTGCTTCAATTAAGTCAATCTGTCTAGCTGTCTCGGCCTTAATTGCTCTTTCAATCGCTGCAAATGAATTGAGGTTCTTAGTTTCTGTTCTTGTTCCGAACTCGCTTGAACCACGCTCTCTTACAGAGAGGTTGACATCGGCTCTCATAGAACCTTCCTGAAGCTTGCAGTCAGAAGCACCAAGATACTGGATTGTTGTTCTTAACTTAGTAAGATAAGCAATAACTTCTTCTGCTGAACGCATGTCTGGTTCAGAAACGATTTCGATAAGAGGCACACCTGAACGGTTATAATCTACATATGACACGCCTTCCCACTCATCATGAACAAGCTTTCCTGCGTCCTCTTCCATGTGAATCTCATGGATTCTTATTGTCTTTTCTGTTCCATCTGCTAACTTGACATCGACATGTCCGTTACGGCAGATTGGAAGATACAGCTGTGAAATCTGATAATTCTGTGGGTTATCAGGATAGAAATAATTCTTTCTATCAAACTTGCAGTCCTGTGTAATTGTACAGTTAGTTGCAAGTCCTACTGCTGCTGCATATTCAACAACTTTCTTATTAAGAACAGGAAGAGAACCCGGCATACCTGTACACACAGGGCAAGTATGTGAGTTAGGTGCTCCGCCGAACTCAGTTGAGCATCCACAGAAAATCTTTGTCTTAGTAGCTAATTCAACATGGACTTCAAGTCCGATTACAACTTCATAATCTTTCATACTTATGCCTCCCTCCTATTCAAATCTTCCTCGTGCCTGCTCATAAGCGTAGCCTGCACGTATAAGGTTATTTTCTTTAAAGCAGTCGCCAATAAGCTGTAAGCCAATTGGAAGACCATTCTTGTCCTTACCGCATGGAACAGAAAGTCCCGGAAGTCCGGCAAGATTTACAGAGATAGTATAGATATCTCCAAGATACATCTTAATAGGGTCAGAAAGTGATGAGCCAAGCTTTGGTGCTGTTGTAGGTGCAACAGGTCCAAGAATTACATCGTATTTTGCAAATGCTTCATCAAATGCTTTCTTGATAAGAGCCTTAACTCTTAATGCCTTAAGATAATAAGCATCATAATATCCTGAACTTAATACGAAAGAACCGAGCATAATTCTTCTCTTAACCTCTGGACCAAAGCCCTCTGAACGTGTCTTTTTGTACATGTTGTGGAGTCCTTCGTATTCTTTAGTTCTGTATCCGTATTTAACACCATCGAATCTTTCAAGGTTAGAGCTTGCCTCTGCTGCTGCGATTGTATAGTAAGTAGGAATTGCGTACTCAACAAGGCTTAAATCAAACTCTTCAACGATTGCGCCCTTGCTCTCAAGAACTTTGGCAGCATTAAGAACAGCCTCCTTAACCTCAGGGTCAAGACCTTCTCCAAAATAATCTCTTGGAATACCGATTCTCATTCCCTTAACATCATCAACTAATGCCTTTGTAAATGAATAATCATCTCTTCCAATTGATGTTGAGTCCTTATCGTCCTTGCCTGCGATAGCTTCCATAATAGTTGCACAGTCAGTTACATCCTTACATAAAGGTCCAATCTGGTCTAATGATGAACCATAAGCGATAAGTCCGTAACGTGAAACTGTTCCATAAGTTGGCTTTAAGCCTACAACACCACAGTAAGAAGCTGGCTGTCTTATTGATCCACCTGTATCAGAACCAAGTGCTGCAAAACACTCATTAGCTGCTACTGCTGCTGCTGAACCACCTGATGAACCACCAGGTACATGCTCAGGATTGCGTGGATTCTTAGTTGCACCAAATGCACTTGTCTCAGTTGTAGAACCCATCGCGAATTCATCCATGTTAGTCTTTCCGATAATTACAGCTCCGGCATTCTGAAGTCTTTCTACAGCGTCTGCTGTGTAAGTTGGAACGAAATTACCAAGTATCTTTGATGAGCATGTAGTAAGCATGCCCTCTGTACACATATTATCTTTGATTGCAAATGGTACTCCGGCTAAAGGTCCTGTAAGCTTACCTGCCTTGATATCCTCATCTGCTTTCTTAGCTGCTGCAAGAGCTTTTTCCTTGTCAAATGTGACATAACAGTTAAGCTCATCTTCAGATTTTTCAATCTGTGCAATAACAGCTTCCATAGCCTCTGTTGCTGTTGTCTCACCCGCTTTAATCTTAGCAGCCAGTTCAACAGCTGTATAATCTAATAAACTCATATGCGTCCTTTCTATGATTCAACAGTTTTAGGTACAATAAATCCTGATTCATTACATTCAGGTGCATTAGCAAGAGTTGCCTCGCTTCCGTCACCATTAGTAACAACGTCTTCTCTCATTACATTATTAACAGGGAACACATGTGACATAGGTTCTACCCCTGTAGTATCAAGCTCTCCGAGCTTGTCAATATAATCAAGCATGCTCGCCATATCCTTCTTGGCAGCTTCCTTCTCTTCATCAGAGAGTTCAAGCTTGGCAAGGATACCAACATACTCAATAGTCTCATCACTAATTACATTAGCCATGTGTGCGTCTCCTTTCGTTGTCGTTATATACGCCTGGAGAAATTGGATAAATCATCACAAGACACGCTTTCGCTACTTGTCGCTGGCAGCGGTACTAAGCGAAATCGGCCACCTCCGTCTGAAAAGCCAGCTTTTCAGACTCCGCCAGCCGATTTTGCTAAGTGCCGGCGGCTCCAAAGTGTCTTGTTCACGCTTTATCCAATTTCTCCAGGCTCACACATCTACCCCGGAACGAGACGCGACATCGCTTTGCTCGTCGGGGGAGTGAAAACCTCCACTCTTTCTCTTAGGAAAGTTTATATTAAGTCAGGTATTGGTGGTCGAAGGGCAGGCGGCAGGATTTTTTATAAATTCACAAGCAAGGTGCTTTGGAGCCGCCGGCACTTGGTAAGCTGGGACAGTTGGCACAAAGTGCCAACAAATCCCAGCGAACCTAGTGTCCGCTGCGAGCGACAAGCAGCGAGAGCGTGCCTGCGGTGAATTTATAAAAATCCTGCAGTCGTCCGTCCGCCAACTAATCCCTAACCTTAATATGAACTTCCCTAAGCTGCTGCTCTGTTACCTCATTTGGTGCTCCGCACATTAAATCCTGTGCTGTTCCGCTCATTGGGAATGGAATTATCTCACGGATATTCTCTTCATTTCTAAGGAGCATAATCATACGGTCAACACCTGGTGCCATACCTGCGTGTGGTGGTGCACCAAACTGGAATGCATTGTATAATGCTCCGAATTTTGCCTTTAATACTTCTTCATCATATCCGGCAATCTCGAATGCCTTAACCATTATCTGCATGTCATGGTTACGGACTGCACCTGATGATAACTCTACACCGTTGCATACGATATCATACTGGTATGCAAGAATATCAAGTGGATCTTTTGTATTAAGTGCCTCAAGTCCGCCCTGTGGCATTGAGAATGGATTATGTGTAAATCCAATTTTCTTAGTTTCTGGATCTTTCTCAAACATTGGGAAGTCATTAACATAACAGAATCTGTATGCATTTTTCTCAATGAGATCAAGTCTCTCACCAAGTTCGTTTCTAATCTGTCCTGCGAAGTATGCAGCTCTGTCTTCCTTATCAGCGATAAAGAAGATTGTATCTCCTGGCTGAAGTCCTGCAAGGTCTTTGATTTCTCCCTTGAGTTCTTCTGGAATAAATTTATCGATTGGTCCCTTGTAGCTTCCGTCTTCAAGAACCTCAAGGTATCCAAGTCCACCCATTCCGATTCCTGTAGCGAACTTAAGTAACTTCTCATGCTGTCCCTTTGAAAGCTTTGCATGTACATTGATTGCTCTTACAGTCTTGTTCTGGAAAGGCTTGAATGTACATTTGTTAAAAAATTCTGAAAGGTCGATGATTCTAAGAGGGTTACGAAGGTCTGGCTTATCTGAACCAAACTCAAGCATTGCCTGCTTGTAGCTGATGATTGGATAAGGAGCCTGTGTAACTTCATATCCTTCTGGTGCGAATTTTGCAAATGTTTCTGTAAGAACCTCTTCACCGATTCTGAATACATCTTCCTGTGTAGCAAAGCTCATCTCGAAATCTAAC
>OIYR01001016.1_pt1 | contig 14970 bp, 15 predicted proteins | sample 1588221 | NCBI WGS metagenome assembly OIYR01 (sample SAMN03283292) | human gut metagenome | biome: human-associated habitat; material: feces | host: Homo sapiens | place: Peru | collected 2012 | reverse complement strand
CCGTCTGCATTGACAAAAAGCATAAAATATGTTTCATATGCCTCACCTATTCTAGCTGAATAATTATGTATACGTAAACAATCCTTCTCTGTAAATATTACATCTCCATTTTCGCTGACAAGCGTATAATCAAATAAATTATCATCTTTATTCTCTTTGAGTCCATATATGAATTTTTCTTCTACATTTTCATATAAATCAATATCATCATACCATTGTTTATTGTTAAATGTTATCTGGTTACCTACTCTGTCTATTGTTCCTAATTTCTTATCTTTCTCAACAATTGTATATTTATATGTCATCTTTGAAAGAGTTCCATATATTGCGTCATATTTCTTATTGCCATCTGCGCCCTTATTCTCAAGAATATGACTCTCACCATCCTTATCATAATACGCCAAAACAGAATCTGACGACAATGAGACTTTCTTATTAAGTTTACATCTTGACGAATATGTTGCAAGTTTAATGTTTTTGCTTGTATCATAAGTGTTTATGACGTTTTATATCCTTTTTATTGTTTTGAGATCATAACGGCAGAGGGTTGTTTGGCGAAGAATTTTAAATTGTTACTTTCTTGTGAGTTTCCTATTTTTATATTAATTTTGCAATCGTATATATAACTTAAATATTCTTTATCATATAATATTTGAGAAAAATTAGTTGGAGCTATAAAACTAAATAATTCTTTTATAACATAATCAATATTATTATAACCTTCAAAATAAATAAATGAAAATACTATTGAAACTATTATATAAATAATTGCAGAAACAAATATATGATTTAAAATATTTTTATTATAAAGCAAAACATATAAAATAGAAATAAAAGCAATTGTAAATATAGGAATACATGAAATATTATATGATATTGTGAAAAATAAAATTGAAAATAATATTGTGCATAAAAAAGATTTAACCCAATTCAAACCGTTATCGCTATATAGAGAACTTAAATAAATAGAAAATATATCTCCCCAATCTTTATAATCTTTTTTATTTTTTAGAAGTTCTTTTTTATGCAATTCTATTTCTTTAGCTTTATATTCTAATGCATCTATAATATTATTTCTTGCATAAGCTTCATTTTTTAAAAATAACGCACTTTCTCTATTTGCAAAATTATGGACTTTAAATTTCACGGGATTAACCCATCCGCCATTAATAATAGAGCCTTTAAAATCGACTGTTTCAACCTCCGCATTTTTTATATTGACTATTCCATTTATAATTGTGTTATTTAAAGAAAATTTATTAATTTTCATATTTATATTAAATATATTTAAATTTGATTTTTCATTTTCAAATTTAATATTTTTAAATATTAATACTTTATCATTTTCTTTTTCATTCATAATAGATAAATTAAAATTTTCTTTTATTATTATATTACCAAATTCAATTTGATAAATAGAAATTGACCTAAAATATACTATACAATTAAATACAATATTATTAAAATATGTTCGTTTATTAAAAATCGTATTTGAAAAATTAGCATTTTTCTCAAAAGAAATATTTACAAAATTTGTTAATTCATTAAAATTGCTATTGTCAAATTTTACTTCATTATAAAAAACTACTTTATTATTATGTTTTTTATCAGAAAAATCTACCATTTTACTAAAAATTAAATTAGCACAATTAACTTTATAATATATTTCATTATTCTTTATATTAATTTTTTTTATTATAGCAGAAAAATCAAATTCAAAATTTATTTCTATCTTTTCAATAGATTTAAAATTTTTATTTACAATATGCAAAACTAATTCTTCTTCTTTTACATCGTTTAAAGAAATGCCTCTATCTTTTGCTATTTCTTTTCTTTGTTCTTTTAAATCATATTCAAGCCATTTAATTAATTCTTCTTCTTTATTATAAACTTTCGGTTGTTCCATTTATTATAATTCCTAAAATAATAATTTGCATAATTATAACAAAAATTTAATAAATTACGAGTAAACTAATAAAATAATTATTCAAAAAATAAAGAAACTTTTCATGAACTAAAAAACTACCAAATTAATCCCGATAGCTTTTATTATTTTCTATTTCTTAAAAAGCTCGCTATGTGAACCTACAGCCTGAATTTTTTATAAATAAAAAATATTAATAAAAATATTCTAGCAAATATATCAAAGAATAATTAAAAAGGAATCGGATAAAAATTCTTAAAATTCTTAATATAATTTCTTAAATAATTTAAATTAAACTCTCCCGTTCTTTTTAAAGTTTCCGCTTCGATTTTAATCATTCTTTTAACATCTTTATTTATGCCTAATTTTTTATACAATCTTTTTAGCGTCATAACGACTGATAAATCGCTATAATGAGACAAAGTTTGATTAAATAAAGATAAAGCTTCTTTCAAATCAAATCCTTCAAAATTATTAAGAGCAAAATAAGAATATAATAAAGCTATATGGCTATGAGAAAATCTTCCTCTCGTTTCGGCTATTTTTTTTACTATGCTTAAAGCTTTAACTTGATTTTTTTCAACTCCTATTCCGTTATAATAACAGTGAGCCAAAGCGGCTTTTGAGCATGAACATTTTGAATTATTTATTTTCGCTATTTCGTTAGCTTTAAAATATATTTCAAAAGCTTTATTTTCATTTTTTTCAACTCCTCTGCCAAGCTCATAACCTCTTCCCATTATAATATAAGCGCATTCCAAATTTGCATCCAATTCTATTGAATTATTAGCAAGTCCAATTGCAAGCTCGGGACAAGGCGCTATAATATTTCCGTAAAATAATTCTTTAGCGTATAAATAATAAGATAACGCATCGTTTAATTGCATCGACAATTTTAAATTTTCGATTCCTTCTAAATAATATTTATAATCCATATTATACATCATTATTTTTGCAATGCTTCTATATATTAAAGCTTTATCTAAAGTTTCATCGTTAAGACAAATTTTATAATTTTCAACTATCAAATCGTAATTATTAGAGCCAATCATTTGCAAAGAATACGCGTAAATAAATCTTATATAATAAATATTATTTTCTTCAATATCTTTAAAATCTTTATTATTATTTAAAGATAAAAATTTATTTAAAAACTCTTCGCATATTTCAACTATTTTTTTGTAATTTTTTAATTCGTAATTTACAAATATCATTAAATTATAAATTGAATTTTTTTTATATTTAATCTTTTCCAAATATTCCAAAGATTTTTTATAATCGTCTTTGTTTTCTGCATAATTATAATAAAACTCGGAAATTCTCTGATAAAGCCAATCGTATATATCTTTTGTCCCTTTAGTAATTTTTTCAAATTCTTCTTTCGCTTTATCTATTTCGCCTTTATAAGAATATAAATTTCCTTTATAATATTTATATTGAATGCTCTTTATATCGTCTCCTAAAATTTCAATAACTTTATCAATTAAATTAAAAGCTTCATCCAAATCTTTATTTGTTTCTTCATTTTCTTTATATTCTCCGCTTTCAATAATCATATCATGAAACGCTTGAGTTTTTCCAAGCAAAGAGGCTAAATTATATTTATTTTTACTTTCAAGCAATTTATCGTAAGTTTCAATAGCCTTTCTATAATTTTCTTTTTCAAAATGCCATTCTGCTATTTCATACAAAGCGTTATAATTTTTATTATTTAATTCAACCGCTCTATTTAAAAAGAAAATTGCATCTTCAAAAAAATCAGAATTGATTGAGTTTTTAGATAATGCGATTCCTTTCAAAAAATAAGCATCGTCATACATTGGAAAATCTTGAATTAATTTATTCGCTTCCGTATCGGCTTTATTTAAAATATCCAAATTATAATAACAAAGCCCTCTTTCAAATCTCGCCATTTTGCTATCTTCAATATCGACTCTTTTAATAAAATCATCGTAAAAACCGATTGCTTGATGAAAGTCCGATTCGTCTTTTCCGTTATTTAAATAACTGCTCGCTAAAATAAGCAAAGCATCGATTGAAGTTTCTTTAGATTTTTCCAAAAGAATTTGAGCAAACTCTCTCTCTTTATCTACATTTCTTACGACTCTATTTAAATACATTAAGCCTCTATATGCGTCTATTATATTAGGGTCTATTTCTATCGATTTATTTAAATCATGTTCTATAGTAGAATATATTAAAGATTTTGTAGCTTCCAAACTATTATCGTATTTTTCATTTTGTATTTCTATAAACGCCGATTTTCCTCGCATATAAAAAGCTATGGCGTTATTCGGTTCTTTAGATATTATTAAATCTAATTCTTTTATAGCTTTTCTAAAATCGCCTTCGCTCATATATTGTTTTATTTTATCTAAAGAATTCATAATAATTCACGCTATCAATCTTAATATAGAAATATATATAAATCTTATTATCTGCGGTAAAACCATATTAATTATTAAAAGAAAAATCAAAGGCGATATATCTATTACGCCGATTATAAATTTACTTCTAAAATCTCCAAATATTCTGTCAATTATTCCATCCGTTATATTATAAAAAAATCTAACAATCGGATTATAATAATCCAAATTAATCGCTCCGAATGCGGTTAGCCAACTTATGATAATCCAAATAAACCATATAAAAGAATAAAGTCTTAAAGTTTGTATTATCAAAACATATATAAAATCAATAATCTGTATAAGCATATAAATCCATTAATCTATTTTATTTAAAGCCTCTTCAATATTAGCGGCTGTATTTACTATATTCAAAAATTTCATAGCTTCAAATAATTTTTTTAACTGACTCGTCAAAGAACAAAAATAAACTTTTCCTCCTTTCTCTGAAGAGATTCTTAAAATTGAGGCGATTAAACCCAAAGCTGAAGAACACATATATTCCGTTTTATGAAAGTCAAAAATAAAATTTGAAACTCCTAAATTTTTTATATAAGATAATTTATCTTCAAGTATATCGACATTTTCCGATATAATATTTTTTTCTATATGTATAATAGCCGTTTTATCTTCAATTATAGTTCTTACCAATTGAAATCTCCTTTAATTAAAATAACGGATAAATTGCAATATATTATATATAATAAAAAAATCAAGTATTTATTATGCGCTTTATTTTTTCCATTCTATTAAAATCGGACAATGGTCGCTTCCCATAACTTCGCTTAATATATCCGCTCTTTTAATATCTTTTGCAATCTCGTTATTAACAAAAAAGTAATCTATTCTCCAACCGACATTTGTCTCTCTTGACCTAGTTTTCATGTCCCACCAACTATAATGTCCGTTTTCTTTAACAAACATTCTAAATGTGTCGGTAAATCCTTTGCTTAAAAATTTTGTTATAAGCGCTCTCTCTTCGGGCAAAAAACCTATGCTCTTTTCATTTTCTTTTGGGCGAGCTAAATCAATAGCCTCATGAGCGATATTCATATCTCCGCATAAAATAATATTAGTTTCGTTTTTCAATTTGCTTAAATATTTAATAATCTCTTTGTAAAAATTTAATTTATATTCAAAATGCTCTTCCGACTTTCCGCCATTTGGAAAATAAACATTGAATATAATAAAATCGTCAAACTCTAAAGATAATATTCTTCCTTCTCTGTCCGTGAATTTATTTCCGATTTTATTTTTAATTTCTTTATTAGGTTTTAATTTTGAATAAATCGCTACTCCGCTGTATCCTTTTTTAATTTCTGGGTCGGCAGGATTAAGAAATAATTTATAACCTTCTATATTTTTTAAGTCTTCGGGAAGCTGTTCTTCAAAAGCTTTCGTTTCCTGCAAACATATAATATCGGGATTTTCTTTTTTTATAAAATCAACGAGTCCTTTTTTATAAGCCGCTCTTATTCCGTTTACATTCCATGATATTATTTTTAAATTTTTCATTAATTAATTTTCCTTAATTTAATAAATATATTTTTTAAATTATAATATATTATCAGTAATAAAACAATCTTATTTTATAAATCGCATATTTAAATTTAAAATATTGATTTTATAATTTTAAATCTATTCTTAAAATAAATAATTAAAAAGGCAAGGGATTTTTTATAATCAACCTCGCCTTAATAATTTTTCTAATTAATCATTTTTTGTATTATTGGCATAAATATTTTTAAGAGTAAGAAAGCCGACAATATCCAAGTAAATAATGAAATTTCTTTAATTTTTCCCGATACTAATTTTAAAAGAGTAAAAGATAAAACTCCGAAAGTTATTCCTTCGGCTATGCTATAAGCAAAAGGCATGAATATTATGCATATAAAAGCGGGAATAGATTCTGTATAATCTTCAAAATTAATTTCGAGTATCGGCGTCATCATAAATAATCCTACTATTATTAAAGCGGGAGCGGTTGCAGCTGACGGTATTGATAAAAATATATTTGATAAAAATAACGAAATAAACATTAATGCTGAAAATACTAAAGAAGTTAATCCCGTTTTTCCGCCTTCTGCAACTCCAGAAGCGCTTTCTACAAAAGTAGTTACAGTCGAAGTTCCCAAACATGCTCCAGCCACAGTTCCGATAGAGTCGGCAAATAAAGCTTGTTTACATCTTGGCACTTCTCCGTCTTTTGTAAGCATATTCGCTTTTGTGCATACTCCGACTAAAGTTCCAACCGTATCAAAAATATCTACAAATAAAAATGTAAATATTACTATAATCATATTTGGGCTTAATATATTTATAAAATCAAACTTAAAAGCTATAGGCTCTAAAGAAGGCGGCATAAAACTTCCATGCGGAGATAATTTTGTTATTCCCATTGGAATTCCTATTATAGAAGTTATTAGTATTCCAAGTAAAATTGCTCCTCTAACATTATAACTTAAAAGTATCGATATTATAATAATTCCTATAATTGCAAGCAATCCGTCTCCCGAAGTTATATTTCCAAGTCCTATTAATGTGGCGTCATTATTAACTATAATTTGAGAATTTTGAAGTCCAATAAAAGCTATAAAAAGTCCAATTCCTACCGATATCGCTCTTTTCATATTAAGAGGAATACTATTAACTATAGCCTCTCTTACATTAAAAGCTGTAAGAATTATAAATATAATTCCTTCGATTAAAACCGCAGTTAAAGCAGTTTGCCAACTTTGTCCCATTCCTATAACTACAGTATATGCAAAAAATGCGTTTAATCCCATTCCAGGCGCCAACGCAAAAGGAAGATTTGCCAAAAGTGCCATTACCAAAGTGGCTATTAAAGAAGATATAACGGTAGCCGTAAATACTGCTCCTTTATCCATTCCCGTTGCTCCAAGTATATCGGGATTAACGGCTAATATATAAGCCATTGTCATAAAAGTTGTAAATCCCGCTATAATTTCAGTCTTAATATTTGTTCCGTTTTCTTTTAACTTAAAAAACTTTTCCATAATATAATCCTATATATTTTTATTTTTTCATTTCTATGAAAGATAATATTTTATACGATAGATTTATTTTTGTCAATTAATATTAATGGTTTAGTTTATTATTATATAATTAAAAACTATAAAATTAAATTTTCTTAATTATAATAAATAATTTTATCTACAATTAATACTTTACACTAAATAATTTTTACTATAATATAAAATTCTATGGCAAAAAGAAACAATATAAATAATAAATTAGCAATATTAAAAGAATATACCAAAGAAAATTTTTTAATTTCTTTAACAAATAAAGGAATATATAACAGAGCGATAAAAGATTTTAAAAATATAAAAAATATAAAAATCGAAGAAGCGGAAGATAAAATAAAAATTTCGTTTGATAATATTGAAATATTTTTTACAGAAAGCATAAAAGAAACAAAATGCAATTGTCCTTCTCAAAATATTTGTAAACATATAATTATAGCTTTACTATATATAAAAGAATATTCAAAATCTTTTGAAAATAAAAATTCTAAAAATAAAAAAATAAATAAAATTCCTAATAAAAATATTTTTGAAGAATTAAATAATTCAAAAAAAATAAAAATTAAGAAAAAAGAAAAAATTATAGACGATAATATTTTAAACATTTCAAAAAATTTTATAGAAAATATTTTTGCAAAAGGATTTTATGCATGCAATGAAAAAGATTTTGACAAAGCCGAACAAATCGCTACAAAATTAAATATTAACAATATGCCAGAACTTTCTAAACTTTTTAGAAGTTTATCTCGAAGCATAGATGCCATGTTAAATAAAAAAATTCTATTCAATAAAATATTTACAATGCATACAATATCTAAAATCTATAATACGATTGGAGCTATTGAAAACGCTAAAAAAAATAAAGACGATAAAACTTTTAAATTATTAACGGGCGAGATTAAAAGCGAATATATTGGCAAAAATTTGGGAGAGTTTATAGGTTTGGGAGCTTATCCTTTAATTTCTTCAAGTTATTTAGGTTTAACTTCTATACTTTATAATTTAAACTCTAAAAAAATTTATTTCTTTTCTCATGTAGTTCCGACATTTTACGATAATTCAAAAAATTCTTATGACGATATTCTTTATAATTATAGAAAAAAAAATCATTTGGAAAATAATATTTCTATCGAAGATATTTCAAAACACAAAATAAAATTAACAAATTATAAAATAAATAACGAAGAGAGAATTTCAGATAGTAAAAAAACTTCTGCAATTTTAAATAAAAGAATAGATTATAATTTTTTAAAAAATATTATTAAAGATTGCAATTTATTTATTTCAAATTATGACGATTTAAAAAATATAGATTTTGAATATAATTATTTTAATAATAAAAACAAAGTAAAATTTTTTATTGTCGAATTTCAAAAAATAGAAAATATTAATTTCGATAAAGTTAATCAAATTCTTTTTTTCGATATTATAAATAATAATCAAAGTTTAACTTTAAACATAAAATATAATTTCATTAATTCAAAAGGATTCGATTATATAAAAAATTATAAAAACTCAAAATTAGACAAAAATAAATTTATGGTTTTTTCAGCTATAGAAAAATTAAAATATTTTCCAATAAGCGTTATAAATATTAATTCCGTTATAAATATATTTTTTGAAAATTAAATTTAAATTATTTCGATAATTATAAATACAAATAAAAAATAACGGCGAGATTATGATAAAAGAATCTATTGAATATATATTATCCGATTACAGTATTTTAGAAATAGCGACAAGAATAATGGTAGCTTATATAATGGGAATCTTTATAGGTTGGGAGAGAGCGCAACATAAAAAACCTATAGGAAGTAGAACGACAAGCATAGTATGTATGGGCGCTGCGATTTTATCATGCTATGAAGAAGTTTTTGCAAAAACTATAATGCTTCAAAATTACGAACTTGTAAATATAGGCGGCGAGATATTATACACGACTCCCGATTATAATAGAATAACCGCTCAAATAGTTTCGGGAATAGGTTTTTTGGGGGCGGGAATGATTATACAAAATAGAGGAAAACTTCATGGAATTACGACAGCCGCTATAGTTTGGGTTACGGCATGTTTGGGAATTGTAATCGGTTCTGGGCAATGGGTTTTATCGGGAATAGGTTGCTTATGCATATTTTTAAGTTCTTCAATTTATAGAGTTCCTTATTTTATGGCTAAAAAAAGAAAAACTTTATTTTATTTAATAGAATACTCCGACAGAATAAATATTGAAGATGAGCTTGAAAGATTTGGAATAAGAACGGTTAATATAGAAATAGTCGGTTGGAATGAATCTCAAAATAAAGACTCTGAATCTCCAAATTTAATAAGCAAAATTTCTATAATAGTTCCAAATGTTGATTATAAAAATCTAGAAAATATTTTTAAAAGTTTGAATATAAATACTCTAAAAGCTCTTTCAAGTATGAGAGAGAAAGTAGATTTATAGAATGTTTGAATAATTAAATTAGTCTAAAAATAAAATAACCATATTTAATTTAACTTTCGTTTTCAAAATAATTTTATCTTTTAGGCAAAAACATCTATTATGATTATAATAGTGTTTGTATTTTTTTGGACGAATAAGCATATGCATAGAAAATAGGATTTTTTATAACTTCTTGACATATAAATCTTTTATAAAATAAATAAAATAATCGTTAAAATATTAATTAAAATTATTTTCCGCTTTTTCTATATATTCTGGCGGTAAGTTTACATAGCGAGCTTTTTAAGAAATAGAAAATAATAAAAGCTATCGGGTTTTAATTAACCTGGTAGCTTTATTTTTGAAATGGAATTTAATTTTTATAATAAGATTATTTTTAATAATTAATTAAAAAATAATATAATATTTAAAAATAAAAAATATCAATTTAAATATAAATGAATATTGACATTTATTATATTTTGTATTATACTTTATTATATATTTAAATATTTATTTCAAATTAAGGAGAAACTTATATGAGTAAACTCTATACATGTTTAGATAACAACTATAATAGTATGAGAAATCATAATATTGGAGACGGAAAATTGCATATATTTGAAGTGTATGAAGAAGATGGAAAGTATTATGCCAAAAGAAATTCTTTATGTGGGGATATTACATTAAATATTAAAATTAATATTAAACCTAATGATATTTTTACTGAGCCTAAAATAAAAGTAAAGCAATTTTCTTTGGAAAGTGCAAAAAACAAAAGTTATGCATTACCAACGGATACTTGTAAAAAGTGTAGAGGATTTTGTGAATAAATTTCATATTTCTAAAATAATAACAATGAAATTATTATTATATATGCCACAATATTTTGTAAAATATGACGCTTAATAGTATCTCATTTATATTTTTAAATTAAAAATATAATAATAGTTATTTACAATAATTTTTTTAATTACATTTTATTTATGAAATCATATATTACAATTTGGACATATATTTTCCATATTATTATATATAATTCTTGCTTCTTCTATACCACTAACGCATAGAGTGTTATAATTGTATATTGAATGATATACAATTATATCTTGCCCATCTATATTAATTGTATTTTTAGATAAATAATTAATTATCTCTAATGAATCAAAATCAGATTTATCCCCTGTCGTATTACACATACTATTTTCATACAATATAGCACTATATGAATTTTCAATATGAGTTTTAGTGGGTATTATATAACCTTTAAAAATATGATATTTAGCATTTTCTTTATTTAATTTATGAAATATATAAACTTCTTTTTTATCGCTTACATCATATTTCTTTTTTATTGCCTCTATAATATCAATATATTCATTTTTATTATCTTTATTGTTATCCATAATATAATCTCCTTCAATAATATATTAATCAAATTTATATGTTTGTTTATTTTTTACTTCTCTGTAATAATCCATAAATCTATCTCTATTCATATGCTCTCTTTCCGATATCAAACTAGAATAGGTAAATAACATATAAGCCAATTCGTCTTTCTCATTTTTATTTAAAGAATCAAGACTTTTAATAAATTTTTCAACATCTCTATCGCTACAAACTCTAAAATCTACTAACTTTATTTTTGATAAATCTCTGATTTTATTGTTATTATTTTTCGTTGATTGACTTTCTTCTTTCATTTCTGAAATAGTTGACAATATATATGGTCCCATTCCTTCGCCTTCCCTTTCACCTTCTATGTAATCAATTATAGTTATTTTAGTTATATTATTTCTATCTCTAAATATTCTGACTTCATATTTTGCACCTTTATCTCTATCTCTCATTGATTTGTAAATAGCTTTCTTATAACTGTCTTCAAAGGTTTCAATTTTATCAAAAACAAACGCTACGCCACTTTGATAGCGAATATTACCTTTATCGTCAAAATAATATCCATCAAATCTATTATCTAGCCAAACATCACCAGCAAAACCACCGTATTGAGGTTTATCATAAGGTTTGCTATTTATTACCAACCTTAAGAATTCTTTTTCCTCTTTACTTTCACATGCTATAAAAGCAATCATTACAAAAATTATTAATATTATGTTTTTCATTTTATTTCTCCTTGTTTTTATATATTTAATTAAACTGTATCATTCTTATTTTTATCGTCTACTTTATTTATTTTATCCTCTAACTGATTATTATTTTCTCTATTTTCTTTATATAATACCTTCTCTTTAAGGATATTTAATTTTGAATTAATCATAACTATAAATGTTAAGAAAGTAATAATTAAAATTATAAACGCTATTATTGAAATTGGTATAAATTGTAGTAAAGATGTATAATCAAAATTATAATAACTAACGCTACCATTTTCTAATGCGCTTTTTAAGATACTCCATAATATCCAACTTATAAATAATATACCAATAATAATGCCTATAGCTATCATTACATTTAAAATACTACTATCAAAAGATTGTCTTTTTTTCAACTCTTCGATATCAAGTTTAAAAGACTTAGTAATTTGAGGTTGATTATTATTTTCGGATGTTGTTTCTTCGGAAGTAGAATCGTTATGATTAAAAAACATCTTATAAAATTCTTTTGGTTTAGCTACAGATATGCCATTTTTACTCAAAATATAAAATAATCCGCATATAATGGCAATTCCTATACCCCCAATAATTAAATAGAAAAACTCTTTATGCCTTATAAAATCTATTAACGATAATAGGACATGCAAGCCCAATAATATATTTATTAATTTTTCATATAGCTTGAAGTAATTTTTATTTTTATAATCGCTATTTTTATTTACTAATTTTATTAAATAGAGAGTATAGCCTCCAAGCAATATAATTAATAAAAAACTAAATCTCATGTCAGAATAGTGTAAAAAATGATAAAATATATAATCCATTTTATTTCTCCTTGATTATTTTAATTTTTATATAATATTAATTCTCTATCAAATTTTTTAAAGCTTCAATATATAAGGCATCGCTATATGAAAAATTGTATATATCTGTTTCTTCGCCTCTATAGGTAGGAGTTAAAAAAGAAATTCCCGTTTCTGAATCGGTATATTCATCGTTTGAATTTTTTAAATTAATAAAAAATTTATCTACCTTTTCTGAAAAATAATAAACCATATTAGAATTATCAATATTATATACATTAGTAAACGCGTATTTGCTAATAAATTCGATAAATTCTTTATCAGAATTTAAATTAGGAATTTCATGAAAATTTCCATATATGCTAGGGATAGATATAACTTCCATTTTATTTTTATTAAAACTTATTGCTTTATAATATAAATCATTATAAGAACCATAAGACATATAGTAATAAATATTATTCATATTAGTTACTAATGTATCAATATGTCCTACTCCTGAGCCATACATATAACCATAATTTAGTATTATATTTTCTTTAGTTTTAGTCCTAGTATATGTAGTTACATAATAATAATTTGTATTTCTTGAATTATTCGTGCCTATATAACAAAACAATTTACCAATATAATTATCTATATTTTCAGCTTTTACTTCATTACAAGCGATTATAAAAAGTAATATTATTAAATTTGTGATTGTGAATTTCATCCTTTTTGTCCTTTTAATCTAATTTTATTTATATAATTTAATTATCCGAATCAAATCTTTTAACTTTATCTCTGGCTTTCAATAAAATATCTTTAGCCATTTTTATTTGTTTAGTATTGCCGTCTTGTCTATGAATAATTTTTAGAAAAGATTCTAATTTATTAATAGTGTCAGCAATTTTTTTATTAGAGCCAAATTTATAAGTATCTCCCCCGTAGGCGTATGTATTATCCTTTAAATTAATAGAATAATATCCTGTCCCATAATAGCTCCAATCCATAATACCAAAAAAAGCATTCTCCATTAAATAAACATCTAAAGAATGCTCTTCGGGTCCCTCTCCATATTCAAAAATACCATTAAATCCCGTTCCGTAAACTCTAAAATTATTTGATTTTTTATCAAAGGCTATTTCTTGTTTATTTTCTACTATAGTTGGAGGTTCATTCGTTATTATATTTGCTACTATATTTTTATCGTAAAATACAGGTTCATAATCCGATACATCAAACTTATCTTTATAATTTTTTATATTAATATTCCTCATATATGCCGACAATACTTTGCTTCCAAATTCGCCATCTATAACGCCTATAATGAAATAATATTCTCCGTCATTAGTATATATACCAATAGATTCTTGCTTTTCGCCTATTAATTTATAAAAGCTAAAATACATATCTTGTTCTTCACTACTACGAAACTGTAAGTTATCTCCATTTTCAGTAAAAAATAAACCGTAGTTTTCATTGTAAGGGAATACTAATTTGCTATGCATTACCTTGCGTTTAAAATCGCTTTTTCTTTGACTATCATTATCGCAGGATATAAAAGTCAAAGCCATTAAAATTATGATTAGTATATTTTTAATCATTTTCTTTCTCCTAATTCTTAAATGCATAGATATAAAATATACCTATGCGTCCAGTGTATATAATCTAATTTTTTATGAGTTTGTTTTCATTATCCTTGAAATTTTTTGATAGTATCAAGATTAAATCTATTAACCACCAAATACCAATGCCGTTAAGCGTTATTATATAGAGTATGGCAGTTCCTACTTTACCCGCATAAAACCTATGAGCTGCTATCCATCCCAAAAAGATAAAAAGCATTAGACATGTTCCCCAACTCTTTTCGGATACATTTCCTGCCGATTGCCTAACCCCACAAAAAGGGCATAATTCTGCTTGCACTTTTATAGCTTTACCACAAGAAGCGCAATAAACTTCATCAAATTTTTTCTCTTGAATATTATCTGACATTTTTCTTCTCCTGTTTTAAATTTATTTTTAAATAAAAGACTATTAAATCCATTATTTCCATTAGGTAAATATTTATAAAAACATTTAAATAAATAAATGCTTTTTCCAAATTGAAATTTAATAAATTCAAAAAAGAATTTGAATAAGTTTTTAATAAATAAACAGAATAATATTTTATAATTAATAAGTAAACATAAAATTTTAAAAAGTTTAAAATGATGCTTGAGCTGAGCTGAGCTGAGCTGAGCTGAGCTGAGCTGAGCTGCTGCAGAATT
>OIYR01001014.1_pt1 | contig 14998 bp, 12 predicted proteins | sample 1588221 | NCBI WGS metagenome assembly OIYR01 (sample SAMN03283292) | human gut metagenome | biome: human-associated habitat; material: feces | host: Homo sapiens | place: Peru | collected 2012 | reverse complement strand
AATGGTTCGTGCTAAGAGTTTCGTATGGACGCATTGACAAAGCAAAGACCTTTGTAGAGGCTAAAGGACTCGAATGTTATGTTCCTTTGCAATATAAAGAGGTAAGGAAGCAAGGCAAGAAGCGAATCATCACCACCCCACTCCTCCCCTCCTTAATATTCGTCCATGCATCAGCAGAGCAAGTAGAAGCCTTACTCCACGACAACAAGGTAGTGGCAAATGAAAGCAGAGCCTTACTCAGCTACTACTTCAATCACACCATCCATCGCCAAGACAATCCCGACCGCAATCCACCGTTGACAATCCAAGATGAAGCCATGAACAACTTCATCCGCCTCACATCTGTCAAGAATCCGCATATCATTCCAGTCACATCAGACAACATTCAGTTTAAACTTGGTGATAACATAGTTGTGACAGAAGGTGAATTCAAGGGTGTTCATGGAAGAGTGGCAAGAATTGCTGGGCAACAGCGCGTGGTTGTTGAGTTGTTCGACGGGTGTTTGGTGGCTACGGCGTATGTGCCGAGGGAGGCGATGAGGAAAAATATTACTCAAGTTGTGATAGCAACAAAACTCAACATGATACGATAAAATGTTTATATGACATTGATTGTTAATGTAAAAAAGTAGGATACTTTAATTGGTAAATTATGCAATACCCTTTAATTTCAGAATATATTGAAGCTATACGCTACGCAGAAGACAACTTTGACAAATTGAGCAATCTTCGACCTGTGCTTGACGATAATGGCAATCCCGTTATGTCAAGCGGAAACTTTGCAGTAGTGTTCAAGATGAAAGATATTGAAACGGATAAATTGTATGCCGTGAAGTGCTTTATTCGTGAGCAAGAGGAACGTCAAGAAAGATACCGAGAAATAATAAAAGTATTGGACGAAATCAAATCACCATATTTTGTTTCCACTCATTATTATGATAAAGAACTGTTCGTTGACACTACACAAGATGATGAAACGGAGTTTCCTGTGCTTGTTATGGATTGGGTGGACGGGATATCTTTAGATGACTATATGAAAGCTATTGAAAGCAAACAATTTTTACGTGAATTGTTAGCAAATCAGTTTCAGAAGTTGGTTTGCTGGCTTTTGCCAAAACATTATGCGCATGGAGATTTAAAACCTAATAACATTCTTGTTAGGGATGATGGAAGTATTGTTTTAGTTGATTATGATGGAATGTTTGTTCCATCTTTAAGAGGTAAGGATGCTTTAGAAATGGGAACCCCGATGTACCGACATATAGGTCGAACATTATCGTTTTACAATGAATACATTGATGACTTTGCTGCTGTGAAGATTCTTTTGTTGTTAAAAGTCAATGCTTTAAGCGCCATAAGTTATAATCAGTATGCTGCAGGCAATAACGTTGAGTTCATGAGGCTTTTTGAACATCTCTTAAATCATTCCACCATAGCACCACTTTTAGCTGCTTATATTATGGTGTCAACTTTTGGCAGAATTGACAGACAACAGGTGTCTTGCCTATTATCGGATAATTCAGATTTTAATTATAACAAGGAATCCTCTTTACAAGACTTAGCTCGCGAAGGAGATACAATAGCAATGCAAGAATTAGCAAGTTTATATGCTAATGGTATTTATGTGCCCCAAAATACATCTAAAGCGATGCAATGGAATATGCTTGCAAAATTATTAGGCAATGTTAATGTAACTTGCGGTATATGTAAATGTATCTCTGATAACAATGATTTTATAATTAACAACGAAGCTATTCTTAGTCAATTGAAAAAGAATAGAATAAACTTTGAATATTGTAAAGAAGGTGAAAAGCTATATTCAGATAAAAAATATGAACAGGCAATATATTGGTGGCAGAAGGCAGCTGATGCAGGGAACTCTGCTGCTCAAAAGAATTTGGCTTTCTGCTATTTGAAAGGTGATGGTGTCGAAAAAAACGTTGAAAAGGCTGTGTATTGGTGGCAGAAGGCAGCTGATGCAGGGAACTCTGCTGCTCAATTTAATTTGGCTATCTGCTATTTGAAAGGCGATGGTGTTGAAAAAGACGTTGAAAAGGCTGTGTATTGGTGGCAGAAGGCTGCTGATGCAGGGGACTCTGACGCAGAATATATGTTGGAGTTATGTTGCAAAATGTTTAATATTAAAGATTCAGTTAACATCAATCCTCATGAAATTGGAAATATCGGCGAATGTAATACTGCCAGTTACAGTGATGACGGGAAAAGATGTTTGCGCTACTGGGGCACCTGGGGAGATGAGTATAAAATCAAGGATGGAACAGAAGTCCTATGCGATGATTGTTTCAATGATTTATATAGTGAATGTGATGGTCACTACCTAAAAACATTGTGTCTGCCAAGTTCATTGAAACGAATCGGAAATAATGTATTTTGTGCAAGTATATCAGAGATAATATGCGATGCTTCTAATTTTTATACCAACGATGGTTTCTTGTTGTCTAGTGACAACGAAACACTATATAGATATTTTGGTCACAAGAAGGTTGTATATATACCAAAAGGTGTAAAATATATCAAAGGAGGAGCATTTAGCGAGAAAGATGTAGAAAAAGTCATTATACCAGATACGGTCATACATATAGGCGATAATCCTTTTGTAGGATGTCATAGTATAAGAGAAATTATATCTAATTCAAATCGCTTTCAGGTAATCAACAGAACCTTGTATGATGAGAGCGAAAAGTGTTTGATAGGATGTTGGAATTATGCGACCTCATATTTGTGTATAAAGAGTGGTACAAAGAAACTTGGCAAACATGCATTATTTGGGCTGAATTTTCAATATATTGAGATTCCTGAATCCATAGAATTTATTGATGAGGATGCTTTCTTTCACTGTTTTGATTTAGTCCATATAGCTATTCCTTCAATTCAATATAATAGAATATATAATCTCATTCCTTTATCTATTAGAGATTTGGTATTAGAAGATAACGGTCTTCCATTTTAACCATTTATTCAATTGTTGAACAGTATGGATGAAATTTTGAAATCATTAGAGCTATATAATGGAGCTTATAGCTTAACACAATCGGAATTCAACGACTTGTTTAATGCTACGAAGTAGAAAAAGTCTTTTGTTTTTTGTGATGGTAATTACTATCTGATGTCTAAAAAAGATACAACTGAAGTATGATAATAATAGAATCGAAGCGCAAAAAGATTGAGAATATCCTCAAAAAATATCCCGATGCTGTTGTTGCAGATGTGACAAGTCAGGCAAAGGATGGATTAGTGAGATTAAGTCCCTTCTATCCGCATGGAGACATTCCTGTGCCTTTTAGTGAGGGATATACTGCCGCCTGTGTGGAAGGTGTTTGGCAAGGTCTAAAAGTTTTTGAAGATGAAGATATTGACATTAGTATGTTTAGCAACGATACGATGAAGAACATCAAGCGGACGGTGCGCAAGCATGGACGAGTGTTGGGGCACCGTAAAGGTGTACTTGGTACGGAGATTCTTGGATATATGGAAGCGAAACATCAAATCTATATTCCCACGTACAGATGGATGCTGGAGCACAAAGCAATGGATATAATTGAGCGGCTACGCAAGGCAAGCGAAACAAAAACAATTGTCCTGTTGGACTATAATACTTGCTGTGACGTGGACGACGAGACAAAGCCACTCTCTCATGCCTACCTGGTAAAGGCTTACGCTGAAGGACTTTATCCGTTTGATGATCTTAGACTCTCAAATGGAATAGATAATAAAGAAGATTTACCAACGCAGCTTTCGCTGTTTGACTAAATGAAAAGTTATATGGATAAGAAAACTAACTGGCAAGAATATCAAGCCATCATAGAACAACAGGGTATTACGAAATTGTATCATTTCACTGACCGTGACAACCTGCAATCCATCATTCAAAACGGAGGTCTTTACTCTTGGGCGGATTGTGAAGAGAAAGGAATCTCCATTGCAAAACCTGGTGGCAGCGATAGTTCACGTTCGCTCGACGCTCGTGATGGATTACAACGCTATGTACGTGTAAGTTTCGTCACACAACATCCGATGATGTATGTGGCTATGAATGAAGGACGCATTTCCAATCCAGTACTGTTGGAGATAGACCCTCAAGTCATCTATTGGAAGGACAGCAAGTATGCCGACCGCAATGCCACGAAGAATGGGGCTCGTGTGGGAGGAGACGTTGAAGATTTCAAGGCCATTCATTTCTCGTCAGTCAAAGTACTGAAGCACTTTGACCTTGATGATGAAGAGCAGAAATTCTATCAGGCTGAGGTTTTGGTAAAGAATTTCATCCCGTTGGAGTATATCAAAAATATCGGTAACTTTGGTATCCCTATTCCAAATAAACCGAAAGTATTGCAGAGCAAAATGGCCTATACCGCACAAATAACTCGAAATACGCCTACTGCTTTCATATTTCTTGTGGATCACTCAGTCAGCATGAATAAGATGACCAGCCTATTTGGAGAAGATATGACCATGGCAGAAGCGGCTGCAAGAATTGTGAACCGACAAATTAACGAGTTAGTACTCCGATGCATCAAATCGAATGATACAAGACATTATTATGATATCGCTGTGATTGGTTATGGCGAACAGGCATATAGCGGTTGGAATGGAGATTTGGAAGGCAGGGACTTTGTTTCGCCAGAGGAACTGCGCGAACATCCTTACAAGAAAATCATGACCCGTGAAGAAAAACGAACGCGCAAGGGAATCGTAGTAAAGGAGGTTGAGAAGGTGCAATGGGTTGAAGCAAAGCATGACGGATCATGGACACACTTGCACAAGGCATTTGCCAAGGCTCAGCAATTGCTCACCCAATGGATGGAGAAACACCATGACAAGGATTGTTACCCGCCAACGATTATTAACATTACAGATGGAGAGTTTAATGGCGCAAAACGAGAGGAAGTCTTGCAGCAGGCCAATGAACTGAAGTCGATGTTTACAAATGACGGCAATGTTATTCTGTTCAACATTCACTTTTCCGCTAGCAAGTCAGCAGCAGAAGTGGTGTGCCCGATTGAAATTTTAGAGTTAGGTGGTAACAATTATGCAGAAACGCTATTCAATATGTCGAGTCTTCTGCCAGAAAGATACAATGCAGACATCAGCCGTTACTTGAATGACAATCGTGCAGGGCGCCACCGTGCCATGGGTGTCAATGCAGATGCGACTACATTAATAAAGTTGATGGATATCGGAACTCCGACTAATGTAAGTCAAGCCCAATGAGAAGTTTTGCAAATTCTATAGGAAGGCCCGAACAAGGCTGCATCAATGAAGATGCAGTTATTGCCCGAGAAAATATCATTGCAGTTTCAGACGGAGCAGGAGGCGGAGGGTTGTTTGCCGAACGATGGTCTAAGTATTTGTTAAACCATTTGCCTTCCACACCGATTAGTAGTGCAGATGAGCTAGATGCATGGATTAGTGATATTTGGGAACCATATTATAACCAATGTGAGGAAGATGCCAAACAGTTAGGAGGGTTGTCCTTGAACAAATTTTATGATGAAGGTTCTTTTGCCACATTAGTGGCTGTATGGAAACTATCAGACACAGAATGCCAATGGGTAAGTTTTGGGGATAGTGTGGCTTTTCACTACAACTATAGGACAAAGCAATTAGAACACAGTTTTTGTTCTCTTGCAGATTTCGACAAACCGCCTTATCTCATTAATTGTAAGGATGAACTTCTGAAGGAAGGATTCCGCAAAGGAACGTTTCAGACAGATTCTGACTCTGTCGTATTTGTGGCATGCGATGCGTTGGCTCATTATATTATGATGACATACGAGATAGCCAATGCCGACAAATTCAGACAGGAACTGAAAACCGCTGAGTCCAACTACTCCAAAAATAGCAATTATATTAAAATGGCACGGATTGTTAGAGGGGTTAATTTTGAAAAAGATGTAATAAACAAACTGACCAACACAATTGGGAATCCAACAAACTTTATGAGGTATTTGCAAAGCCTAATTAGAAAAGGATTAATAGCATACGACGACTATTCAATTGCAATGTTCAATAAATATAAGAAGAAAGATGGATCTGATAAGAATGTATGACACAAATGAAGATGTTTTGGTGGTAAGGAAGTCAGACTATCAGAATAACAATATCGGCGATGGATATTTTGTTGTTCCCAAAGATGAATGGCTTTGTGAAGATGATGGACTCAAAAGTTTTCATTTATTCCTAACCAAGCTTGATGGAAACAGAGTTTCCTTGTTTTTGACAAGTGAAGGGCATCCTGTTATTTTAAGAGAATTACCATTATCACGAAGAAGTGATTATATTGAGATATAAATATTACTGAAACAGAATGAAGTATTGATTATGCTCGAACTCGAATTACAACAATATCTCCTCCGCAAGTACCCACAAGAGAATGCTCGCTACAAATGTAAGGAATCCAAGAATCCAAAGAACTTATTTAAAATACAACAGACGTAAGTTATGGCACTCGCAATAAACATAAACGATCTGCTCAACAAGCAGAAGATTGAATCCAACCGCATTGAGTTTAAGAAAGGTTGGAATCCAGGGAGCATATATCATAGTATATGTGCCTTCGCTAATGATTTCGACGACCTTGGCGGTGGATATATCATCGTTGGTGTAGATACCGACGACAAGACGGGTATGGCAATTCGTCCTGTAGAAGGTGTGCCAATTGAAAAGATTGATGGCATCTTGCAGGAGATGGTTGCGTACAATAACAAAATGTCTCCATACTATTTGCCTCGTACCTCCGTGGAAGAAGTGGACGGCAAACAGGTGATTGTAATTTGGTGTCCAGCAGGTAGCTATCGTCCTTATTCCGTACCGGTGAATGTTACGGCAAAAGGTTCAAAGGAGTATTTCTACATTCGTAGCGGAACAAGTAGCATAGAGGCAAGAGGTGAAGTGCTCGTTGAACTGCGAGAGTTGGCCAACCGTATGCCTTTTGACGAACGAGGAAATAGCGACATTCAGTTGGAAGACATCTCATTGGTACTTCTTCGTGATTATCTTGTCAAAGTGGGTAGCAAGTTGGCTGATGAGGTGATAACAACCCCGCTTGCTACGATTCTTGACCAAATGGAACTTTACACTGGCCCGAAAGAGAATCGTTTACTTCGTAACGTGGCAGCCATGATGTTCTGCGAGAACCCAAACAAGTTTTTCCCATACACTCAGATTGATGTGGTGACATTCCCTAACGGAAAGATGAAAGCCCCCAACAATTTTACCGAAGTAACATTCAAGGGCAGTGTTCCGCAGATGATAAAGCAGACAATGGATTACATAAAGAGCAATGTTCTCAAAGAGCATGTGCGTAAGGTGTCGGGAAGACAGGAAGCAGAACGTTTTTGGAATTATCCATACGATGCTATTGAGGAAGCTGTTGTAAACTCCGTATATCATAGAGATTTCTTGCAACATGAACCTATTGAGATAACCATTGAACCGAGCGGAATATCTATACTTAATTGTCCTGGTCCAGATAGAAGTATCTCCAAAGAAGATATTGCAAAAGGCGATATGCTGAAAAGCCGTCGCTACCGAAATCGAAGGTTAGGCGACTTCTTGAAAGAACTCGACCTTACAGAAGGTCGCTCAACCGGTGTTCCAACAATTCAAGCGAAACTGGCAGAGAACAGGTCACCACGCGCCATCTTTGAAACGACAGATGATCGCTTGACTTTCTTGGTTACTATTCCGATACATGAAGGGTGTTCAGATAGTTCGGAGGAAAGTATAGAAACGGTTGGTTTTGGTTCGGAGAAAACTTCAAACAGTTCGGAGAAAACTTCAAACAGTTCGGAGAAAACTTCAAACAGTTCGGAGAAAATACTCGAACTAATTAAACAGAACCCCAAAATATCAGCAGCAGGAATCGCCATGGAAATTGGCATTAGCTCGCGAGGGGTTGAAAAGCAAATCAAAAAACTTCGTGAGGCTGGTATCATCAAACGCAATGGCGCAGACAAGGGGGGCTATTGGGAAATCGTAAATTTGGACAACGACTAAAACAGTAAAATATTGCAGTTTTATTTTGCAGTTTCGTGCATTTGTACTAACTTTGCAAAGTTAAGTATAACATCTCGGGGTTGACTGGATTTGAGGTTTTCTCATGGTAAACAATCAGAAAGAAAATCCAATGAAATCAATTAAAAGCCAAGTATTTATCGGGGTTTTGGAAGATTACAGCGACTTTTGCATTTTTCCATTTTCTGAGTATTTTTCTTTTATTTTCCGACTTTTGTCCACACGTTGTCCACACATCCGAAGTTCTTAACTTTGCGTCATAACATTAAAATTATTGATTATGGCAAAAAAGAAATTGTACAAGACAGCGGATGAAATTATCGCCGGCTATTCTTTGACTTCAAGCAAGGTACATCGTAAGGTTTACCTCGTCGGCAGACCATTGAAAACGGGCAATGTGTCATTGGTGCGTTATCACAGTAGTGGCAGTGGAAAATTCCGTGTGCGAGAGCGCGAAACTACTGGAGTAATCCTATGCATAGAAAATGATCAATCAGTCAAACTCGAGAATCAAGAGAAACTTAGATTACAGCAAGTGGTATGCGATACGCTGAATGCAGATCTGGAGCGTGAGGAAGCAGACTTCAAGCCATTGCCAAAGACAAAGGTATTATTGTCTGAGTATGCAAAGGAACTGGCTGAGCGGTCATTTATGGAAACGGGTAATAGGCATAGTACATATTCATCCATGAACTCACTTGCTCAGCATTCAGAACTATTCCGTCCGCATAGCCAGCTTGGAGATATTGACAAGAAATGGTGTCTTCTCTTTATTGATTATCTCAAGCACAAGGCATTGAATCTGAATTTTCAGTGATCCAAAGACCCAAATAAACGTAAGGAGATATTTATCGGGCAGAACTCTCAGAACCGACTTATTGCAACTCTCAACAACGCGCTGAATACGGCGGTAAGAGAATCGTTGATTGCTCACAACCCAATGAACGAATTGAATTCAAAAGAGAAGGTTCCTGCAAAGAAAGGCACAAGAGAGTTTCTGTCTCATAAAGAGATCAACATGCTGATTAATACTCCATTTACTCATGGTAAGTATGACATCAAGCCTTCCTTCTTGTTCAGTTGCTATACCGGACTTCGTTGGAGTGACTTAAAGGCGATAACAAGGAGTGACATTCATACAGACGCAAATGGTAAGTATATTGACATTATAATGGTGAAGACCAAGCAGCATCTTAAGGTGTATGTACCTCAAGTTGCTTTGAATCTGCTTCCTCATGCGGTTGACAATAACACCCCTCTGTTCTGCCTTCCCAAGAATGATTGTGCCAATGAGCGATTGGCTCTTTGGATAAAGGATGCTGGCATAGAGAAAAAGATAACCTATCATTGTGCACGCCATTCCAATGCAACAGTGTTGCTTAGTAGCGGCATTCCCATTGCTGTTGTAGCAAAGCAGTTGGGACATTTGAAGATTCAGACAACAGAAATCTACGCTAAAATCATGGATGAAGCTCAGGTAGGTGCTGCAAATAAGATGGACGAGTTGTTTAAATGGACTTAAAAAATATGGCCATGTTCGTTTATGTTGGGAATATATATTAACTTTGCTTGAAATATTTCACCAAATGAGCTTTATTATATTCCGCAGACCTAGTAAACGATCATGGCCATTTTTGGCTTCTTCAGCATTATTGCTGTTTGTATTTACATTATTTTTTGTTTTTCGTGTATCAGGTGGCTATTGGATAGCCGCTCTGATTTTATATCTCCTTACCATACTTTTATCTTACCATCTTTGGACCAAGAAATATCCTCAATACAGCCAAGGTGAGTATCTATACATGAACCAGGCATTCCTGAAGTATAAGCGTATGGGAGTCAAGACAGATGTTGATTATCGTGCGTTTATCAGTCGCTTTAAGGATGATCATAATCCTGACACAAAAGACTACAAATATGATGCGGAAGACCGTAAGGACGAAAACTGGCGTTCTTACAATAGAGTCGTGTCTGTTCTCGAGTCTCATTCGAATCTTGTCGCGAAACTATTCAATGCAGAATCAAGCAGAGAGTTGACCATACAGGTGTTCCATCTGTTGATAGACAGTGAACAAAAGAAAGATATTGAAGAAAGAACACTTGACTCTGCAGAGAACATTTCACCTAACGAAATGAGCAATTATCTTTGTGATGGCATTGTTTCTCCATCCAATCCTTTAGGAGTTTGTTATAAGAATTTATCGTTCTTTATCACAGAGATTACATCTACGGTGAACAATACAGTTGCGCAAGTTGGAAATGGACGTAAGGTCACTGGTCTGTTGAAGTACAATAATAGGGACGTGAATGAGAAACAGATACTTGATCTTTTCTATTGCGCATCAGTTGATAATGAGGCTATGCTGACTTTGAATGCCAACACCGCTTTTGCGTATTTGATGAATATGCTGGCAGCAAAGTCTTTTGTGTCACACGACTGGACGGCTTGTTTTTCTGACAAGCTATTGAAGCAAAGCACATCAGCTCCTGTGAATCACAATGATTTGAAAGTAGCTAAGAACAAAGCTATGACTACCCTACCAGTAGGTAGTAAATCTATCGACAATCTGATTATCACCTTAACCACACATAACAAATAGAAAATCAGGCTTTTATCGTGTAATAGTGGACTATTAATGGACTTAATCTATTATTAGTCCACTATTATTTTACTTTTTTATTCTCCCTTTTCTTTTAGTCTATCTTTGCACCGATATCAGTAACGGATGCTGGCCAGCTCCTATTTATAAACATATTAATGCAAAGATAAAAATGTCATACATAGACTTATCTGAAAGCTATGCTGAAATTCAGGCAAAGTGCCAGGAGCAGCATGAACAGTTGGCACTCTTCAAGAAAAAGAGTGACGAACAGGAAAAACGTATCCGCCAGTTAGAGTCAAAGCAGTTGGCCCTAAAAGAAATCTTGACCTTTGAGGAGGGCAGCGAGTATACGGGGATTTCTAAGAGTACATTATATAAGATGACCTCTGCACATGAGATTCCGTATTACAAGCCTCATGGAAAGTTGATATTCTTCGAGAGAAAAGAACTTGACTGTTGGCTTCGTCAGAAACCCGTTAAGAGCATGGTACAGCTTCAGGAAGAAGCAGAGAGAGCATACCTTACTTCATCATTTAATCATAAGTAGGTTATGGAGTCTGTACGTAAGAAATTCCCATTCACACGCACGCTCAATCATCTGATTGAGTCGTGCCCCGTGGAGGACAAGCTGGCGCTCATTGAGGCTTTCATCGCATATGGCCTTGATGGTATTGAGAATGAATTGCACGGTAGAGCATTCGAACTGTTTCTGCAAGCCAAGGTAGAATTAGATAAAAGCTGGAAGCTATATCGTAACGGATGCTCCAAACCAGAGAGTCATCATCGTGGCGGTGCTCCTAAGAATAATCGTAATGCAGCCAAATCAACACCAAGTCAATACCAAAACAATACCAACTGTATTTCTTCTTTATCTACTAATACTACAAGTAATAATATTAATATAAAGAAAGAGAAGAACAAAGAAGAGAAAGAAGGTATGTTGGTCTTCGACGAACAACTTCTGCCAGCTTTGAATAAATGGTCTGGATATTTGTACGAACTATACCATCGGGAACAATCACTTTCTACTATTGAGGCTTGCTATAAGAAATTGCAGGCTTTGAGTGGAGGTGATCCTTCAAAGGCTGACGCTATTGTGAATTACTGTATGAGTAGAGGATGGCGAGGCTTGTATCCGATTCCGACTTCTAACCAATTCAAAGGTTCTATAAGTAAAAGAATGGAGACTGGGGTCACGTTGAAAGACAACTCACTCTCCAAGTATGACAATCAAGAAAAGTGGTAAATTATGGCAATAATAGATTTTAGACATGCAGCTGAACGCTTGAAAGATTTCGGTTTTCGGCTGAGACCAGAAAGAGTGTATATCCAAATATCCGATGCAAAAGTCAACTTACAAAATGGATTCAGATTCTTCATTGGCGCTCATCAATGGTTGCCCGAATATGAGGAGATAGTAAGCTGGCTGACTAACAATCACGGTCGTGGTCTTTTATGTATCGGACACCCAGGTCGTGGCAAGACTATCATCTGCACCAAGATTATTCCTCCAATTATTATCGATAGCTGCAATCTCATTACGAACATATACGATGCAACTGATTTGAATAATCTTATTGATAAGATATTGAAGAACCGCATCGTGTGTATAGATGATATTGGCACAGAAGGTGAATACGTTAAATATGGTGAGCATCGTGTGCCATTTGCCGAACTTGTTGATTTGGCTGAGAAAAAGGGCACACTACTGATTCTTACCACAAATCTAACTGTGGATGAACTAAAAGTAAAATACGGTGAGCGTGTGGTTGATCGTCTTAGGGCCATTACGAATGTCGTTTATTTCAAAGGCTCCAGTTTGAGAAAGTAATATCCACCAGTTCAGCAGATCAACAGCGAGTCTGAGTAAAGGCAAGCAGCCAGCAACGGATTATCAGAAATAATCCTAAACATAATAGGGACTTTTAGATTCACCTGCTTGCGCTGTTCACTTAAAAAGTCCTTCTATTATGCTCAGGCTCCGCCCGAGACCTGCTGAACCGCTGCTTTGTTAAACGCTACCAGTGGCATCACTGGAACCTAACAACTCACAGTACAAAATGGCTTATAGCAACATACCACGCGCCTCTATCCATGTAGGCTCAAACAAGAAATCGTTCTCGTCGCAAATGGGCAACGAAGCAGAACGCAGAGGTTGGGACGAGAAACGATACCGATTGAGGAATGCTGAGACGGAGAAGAACAACCACTACAACTTCTCTCGCAAGCAACTAAACTTCGAAATAGCCAAGGGATGCAAGGTTATGCCCCTTGGCTCCAATCCTGTTCCTTTACACGAGCGCTTACAGATACGCCATGACGAACTTGGCTTCAAACCTTATATGGATGCCAAACGCCCCAATCAGATAGCAAAGAACAGTCCAAACAGTTTGGTGAACATTATTTTCGGTGGCGACCATGAAGTGATGAAGGAACTTGCATTTGGCAATCAAGAGATAGGCACCTCTGACCCTTACGCAGACAACAGTCATATAAAGCTAATGCCAGCCATAACCGATTGGGCAAAGGATACATACCGCTTCTGTTGCCGACTATGGGGAGAGGAGAACATCATTGGCTTTGACGTGCATTGTGACGAGACTGGCGTTCATGCTCATGTGTTAACCGTTCCGGTGGAGCGAGTCAGAAAGCGTGGGCGCATCGGCAGCAAATACGTACACAAGAATAATCTTGATAAGGTGCTTTCTACTAAGGAATGGAAAACATTACCAAAAGAAGAGCGTGCCTACTACATAAAAAGTGAACAGACCAAGGATTCTGTTGAACGTGTGTCATACGCCAAGGTTTGGGGTGAAACAGCCAAAGACAAGTCGAAGTATTTGTCTGATCTTCATACTGAATACTACAATGAGGTGGGCTGCAAGTACGGCTTGCAGCGAGGCATCCCATACGATGAGCTGTCTCCAGAGGAAAGACGTGGACGCAGACACAAGGACAAGGTTACTCTTGAAGCTGAACGACAAGCAAAGCTAGCTATTGTAGAGGCCAAGAAGCTAAAAGCGAGCATTGAAGCCGAGACAGCTGTCGTCACGCAACAGAAGGAGGTAGCACAAAAGGATCTAAAAACTGCTCAGTCTGGATTCCTTGCTAAAATCTTCCAACCTGGCAAATATAAGAACGAAGAGGCTGCAAGACTCAAAGAGTCGTACAATGCAGGTGTCAAGGAAACCATCAACAGTTTTGTCAAAGCATCAGGATTAAAATGGAATGGCGAACCTACGGCAACTTCTTTGGGTCAACGCTTCCGCATAATATGGGATAGTAATAAAGGTCTTTCGCAAGAATTGAAAGCAAAAGACTCTGTCATTTCAGAAAAGGACACAATAATAAAGAGCCTTAATGCTAAAGTGACTACGCTTACAGAGGAAGTTAATGGGCTCAAATACCGATTGACCCTAATTGATGCTGATGCTGTGGATAGGCTGCGAACCGCCAAGAATGCAGAAACTGCACGTGCAGACAAAGCAGAGAGTGAATTAAGGGGACTTCGGTCTGACTATGAGAGACTATCCCATAAGTGGAACGAATTGTGGGACGAACCTGAGTATAACGATGCTGCAAAGATGGTCAAAGTTCGAAAGGAAGAAGAAACTCGTCTCGCGGAAGAGGCGAAGCGTGAAGAGCAAGCAAGAGAAAACAGACGACAATCAGTGCTCGATAGTCTTGTCGCTAATGGCAAAGATAGCCTAAGAAGTTTCGCTCTTACCGACAGAATAGATTTCAACGAGCAAGAAGCAAAGTCAATCTACTATGGCATCATGGCCATTGCTCAAAAGTTCGGTTTCGACCTATGTACAAAGAAAGGTGTTTCATCTGCCGTCTGTAAGTTTCTCGATGCCCTATCTTGGAATGGCTGCACAGACTTCCGCACTGAGTGCGTCACCAAATGGACGAAACTCTTTGCCGAGAATAACAACATATACGATTCTCATGTCATCAACAACTTCATCTCATTCATCGACTATATGTCATGCAGCTCCAAAAACAATGTAACAACTGGAGGTTCAAACGGTTGTGCCGACCAACTCACCAATTGGAACGGAACGAAGAAGATAGGATTGGGGGCTCTACCAAAGAAGAAACGTAGAATGTCACAGTAGTTATGTACTTACATAGAACACAACTTTTATTAGGGCTGTTTGCCGTTCTATTGACGACAAACAGCCCTAATAAATAAAAAAACTCCACAACACAAATATTTTCCTTGTTTTCTTTTTCCATTCTTATTTAGTTTTCATATCTTTGTAGTCAAATTATGACAATTCTTTCAAGAATAAGTCTGTTGGTTTTAATCTAACCTCTGAACAACATTGGAAGATACTACCAACCTGTCTCCA
>OIYR01001012.1_pt1 | contig 15022 bp, 15 predicted proteins | sample 1588221 | NCBI WGS metagenome assembly OIYR01 (sample SAMN03283292) | human gut metagenome | biome: human-associated habitat; material: feces | host: Homo sapiens | place: Peru | collected 2012 | reverse complement strand
TGAACGAAAGAGACAGAAGATGGTTCCTGGCCACAAAGGCCGCCGACCTCAAGACCCAAGGGCTCAGCTACCGCAAAGTTAGTAAAATTATGGGAACAAGTACACATACTCTTCAAAACGGAAGGCAGGAACTCCTCTCCGGAGAAGGTCCTGGAGACGGCCGTATCCGCAGGACGGGTGCCGGACGGAAGAGTGTGCTTCCCCAGCATCCCGAGTGGACGCAGGCTGTCGTGCAAATCATAGAACCGCATACGGCTGGCTTGCCGCAGGATGAGAACGTGGTATGGATATCCTTGAGTGTCACGCAAATTATGAATGAACTTTCCGCAATAGGATATGACATCTCCCGCTACTTTGTCCGACAAATCCTTGATTCGCTTGGCCTTAGGGAACGCTCCTTCTATAAGGACCTCCCCATGAAGGATGTGAAAGACAGGAACGAGCAGTTCGAGCAAATCACCGCCATTCGCGAGGAGGCTTCGAGTGCAGGACTTCCCATCGTCAGCATTGATACCAAGAAGAAGGAGATGCTTGGGAACTTCAAGCGTGAAGGAAAGGCGCTGTCCAACGGGCCGCTCAAGTCCCTTGACCACGACTTCTCCACGTTCTCTGATGGTCAGATTGTCCCGCACGGCATCTACGATGTCACAAGGAATGTCGGCTATATGGCATTGGGAATCAGTCACGACACATCCAGATTTGTCTGCGACAACATCGCACGAGTATGGGAACAACACCTGAAGTGGCAATACCCTGATGCGCATACGCTTGTTATCCTGTGCGATGGCGGAGGATCGAATTCCAGTGCGCACAGAATCGTCAAGCAGGATCTTATGGACCTTGCCAACAAACTTGGTATCAGGCTTCTTGTCGTTCATTATCCTCCGTATTGTTCCAAGTTCAATCCCATTGAGCACCGTCTCTTTTCACAGATTACCCGCAGCTGGAGTGGTGCACCTCTGACGTCTCTTCAAAATGCCGCTGACAGGGCTGCGATGACCACTACAAAGAAGGGATTGAAAGTACATGTTCACATTAACTCAAAAACTTATGACATCAAGCGACCGATTGACGAATCGTACCAGAAGAGGCTTGCCAGACAGGTTGTCTTCGCCCAGGAACTCGGTAAGTGGAACTACCTTGTCAAACCGGTCAACTGATGCAACTAATTTTTTACACATTACATAGTTGGTTCACTTGGTAAAAAGTTTTACGGGATGACGAGGAATGAACTTTTGGAGGATACCGGACTTAAAGGGGGCGGAACATTTACCAGAATGCTTGACAATCTTCAGGAATGTGGCATTGTGCGTTCTTTTTCCCGTTATGGGAAGTCGAGAAAGGAGACGGTTTATCAATTGTGCGACTTTTTCACCTTGTTTTATCTGAATTTTGTCGGCCACAAGTCGAGTCGCAAGAACTGGATTTATTTCCAACGATCGCACGAATATGAGAATTGGAGCGGAAGAACATTCGAGTTGTTGTGTTCGCGGCATATAGGGCGGATTCGGGATGCCTTGAGGATAAAGTCTGCGGTACAGGACTATTGCTGGAGCGGTCAACGCCCTGATGGCGGGAATGTTCAGGTGGATATGGTCATCCCGTCACCGGATGAACGTACTGATTATCTCTGTGAGATGGAATTCTCGGAAAGCACCTATCGCATAACCGCTGATTACGAGAAGAACCTGACAAATAAACTGGACGCGTTCCGGAATTCAAAGAACCACAAGGCCTCTCATTCTTTGCTTCTTGTCTTGGTGACATCCTTCGGGCTTGACGAATCCATCCACAATCACCTCGTTAATGCGGAGGTGACTCTGGAAGATCTTTTTAAATAGACTGATTTTAAGCGTTGCACTTGCGGTCCGTAAGGATTGCGTCGAAGTTTTCGATCGCCCAGCCGATGAGCGAGTCGAGGTGGGGGAGGAGGCTGCGGCCGCGGTCGGTGAGGGCATATTCAACCTTGGGAGGGACTCCGGGGTAGAGGGTTCTGGAGATCAGGCCGTCCTCGGTGAGGGTTTTGAGGGTCGCGGTGAGCATCTTCTGGGATATGTCCGGTATGCCTCGGTACAGGTCGTTGAAGCGCATAGTGCCTTTCTGCTCAAGGGTGTAGAGCACGAGCATCGTCCATTTGTCGCCTAATCTTGAAAGGACATTGCGTATCGGGCATTTCGGAAACGCCGCGTCCTGTATCATTTTTCTGTCCATAGAGTCTCTGTTTATGTGCGGTGTGCAAAATTACTAAAATATACGGAAAACGGACTGTCCCGTCCGGAATATGCGGCCTTTGAAGACCGGATTCCTTTCGGGACAGCCTAAAGTGCTGAAGGTTGCCTATTTGCAGAGGGCTTCCGCCAAGGCATCGACACCGTCTTCACCAGCCAGACCTGGGAATGTTGCCTTGAGTTGTGCGGCGAATGTCTTTGCGTCCGGCTTTCCGGCAATAAGTTCCTGAATCTTGCGGAGGTATCCGATTCTGAAGTTAAGTGCTTCCTTGTCAGCCACACCGCCGTGCGAGCCGAGCCATATTCTCGCTCCGGATTCTGATGCCGCGACGAGACCGTCAATGGCTTGAGCCACAGCCTCCTTGGAGGAGAGTTGAAGCGTGTTCATATGAGCCTTTGCCGGAGCCCAGTGCATAAGGCAGGCGGTACCGTCAATGAGGATCATAGATCCCGGGAAATCATTGGCCGGACCTCTGTCGAAGCGGAAATCAACTCCAGCGAGTTTAACTGTGTTTCCGAACGGCACCTCGCTCACTTCACCCTCAGCCAAATCGACCATTGACTCTCCGAAAGACTGTTTGAAGCCCGACATCATCGCCGCATACACTCCTTCGTTAGTGAACTTGTGCATTCCTTGCGGCATCACGATGGCCTGGCTTTCCTGACCTCCGAGATGGTAGTCGATGACCGCCGAGGCGACAGGTTTTCCGAGTTTCTTGATGTAGGAGTCAAACTCAGCGAGCGCGCTCTTGAAAAGCGGAGCTTCGAGGGCAACGAGGGCATCCTTTCCCTCTACGATGTAGCTGGCGTCAGCCATCACGTCATTCGAATAATAGACGTGCAGAGTCGAGTTCTTCAGCTCGACCGTCTCAAATTTACCTTGTGCGTTTACCATAACATTCGCTGCGAATACGGCGGCAGCTGCCAATAAGAACTTTTTCATAATATGTTGATTTATAAATTTACTTTCCTTTGTATATGAGCTAACTTTATTGCACTGCAAAGGTCTGAAAACATTCTGAAACGCACAAGAAGGCACGCGGATGAAAGTCACGCACCTGAAGGTTAGTGATGCTGGTTATGAGGAGAGTAAGGAATCTCTTTAAAGTGCGGAAACCTCAAGGCGATGAATGTTTGCGCCACACCCCGGTCTGGTTCACTTAGGTTGACAAAACGGAAGTCTTTCCGAGCTTAGAATGTGATTGGCTACTTGCGGATTTCACCAGATATTAAGATTTCAATCATTTGAGCCGGAGTGACAACAAATGGCTTTATTGGGAAATGTTTTATGTTGCCGGTGATCAGATATGCCTCATCCACGGAAAGAGTGACCTCATAGAAGACCACGTCTTTCGGATCATTGCAGATGTCTTCTGATTTGATTCTGTCTGAATGGATTCCCAAGATACAGATTGCATTCAGAACCTGTTCAATAGCGTTCTCGGGAAACCGGAATTTAGGACGATGGAGGACCTCCCTATATTCATTAATAATCTCATCATTGAATATAGGAACGATTGCTCCGTCCAAAATGGAATACATCCGATCTTCCGTATGCTTGCTCTCAGGATTGTCCCGTGAAATCCACTTATGGATAGCCATGATTTTACAAAATGCTTTCAGCCACACAACGTACCTATGCCCGCAGAGGCCATACCGGGCTGAAAAACTCAAGGTCAAAGGCGCAAGATTTTCACAACAATGAGCCTTCCAGGTGCTTATAAAAGGCTTTGGGCTGAAGGCGTTTCGTAAATTCGCAACTAAATTGACAAGAGGCAACATTCCTGATTAGCATCGGGTGCAGAAAGCAATCGCGCAGAAGTGTTAAGATTGCAATTACTTGGGTATTAACGTTATAATACAAATTAGTCAACTTCTATATAGTTCCCTTTATTTTTCTTGATAAGCGTTGATCGCTTCGATATATTTTGGCATAAAATCACGCATGGTAGGATAGCTGACCGTGTTTGCCTCGCGCTCTTCCAATGCTTTCATAATGTCACGGATCATAAAGAACTTTTTGTATACTTCACGGATGTTAATCTGTGTCTCGTAATAGTCGGCCACGATCTCCTCGTCGGATGCATTTTGCATTTGATAAATCCTTTTTATTTTCTGGATGCTCTCTTGTGTGAACTGCACAGGGTGTGTGGCAAGGTATCTCATCACGCAGGCCTCCACGAACATCTCGTTGGCCACTGTGAGTGGGTCGCCATAGGCTTGCCGCGCATAAAAGGTGGCATTCTGATTGTAGAAAGCGATCATCTTGTCCTTGATGTCATCCCAGTATTCCTCGTTTAGAGGATTGCAGAAAGAATGGTTGAACTCGTGAATGATGACAGGCAATGTATAAGCCTCACCATAGTAAATATCTCCAGTAGCATTGCGGTCGGCGCAACCTATGAATGCATTCTTGATTTCCGGGCCATCTTTGGTTTTCTGCGGAATGGCATAGTTGCCCGGACCGTTTAGCAGACCGAGATAGATATGAAAAGAGACATTGTCGATAGGGCCAAAGAACGACTTGTACCAATTCAGGTCAATCTTGTTGACCAGCTGTTGCATGGATTGTTTACAGGCATTGTAGAGAGGCTGATTCTTCTTGAAGAAGGAATGGAAATGGGTTTTCTTATAGAAATCCTCAAGTAAAGCAATGAGTTTTTTTTCGTGTCGTGGAGTAATGCCCCGATAGTAATGGTTGAAGTCAAGCTCCAAGTCCGTATTATAATGTAGCTTGCCATTTTTCAACTTCAGGCGTAGCGCCATGGAAAGCGGTACATGATAGCCAAAGCCCTGCTTCACCAGACTGTCTGTCACAAAAGCCATTATGGGATGATTGGAATAGGGTGCGAAGGTGCTGTCTACTTGGTGAAAATAATCAATGACTCCAGCCTGTTCTTCTGGCCATACATATCCAGGCACCTTGGCCAGGTGGGCTATAACGCTGACCAATTCGCTCTCTTCCGTATAGTCAACGCTGATGTTGTTTTGGGCTTTAGCGCCTATCAGGCTTGCTATAAACAGCGCGATCACTGCAATATATCTTATATTCATATGCTATCCTAAAATTACAAGCTGTTTTGAGAAGTTGTTTTGAAATGAATCAAAAATTTTGTTACGATATTTATAAATAATTGATTGTCAGATATTTAATTGAATATGTTTCCGTAACTTTATAATTATAAGACAGTTAAGTTATGAAGATGTATTCAACCAACCTCACTGATAATCAGTGGCAAGTTATAGAAAAAATCATAAACGCGCAAGAAAAGAAAACATCCCTGATTAGCATCCGGTGCATAAAGCAATCGCATAGAAGCGTTGCTCAATCGCAATAGCTTAAGTGTTAACGCTATATGGCGAGATTGGCCAACTCGGATAGCCCCCTAAAATTACATTTTGTGGAAACAGCTTCTGAATGCGATGATGACATATGGTGTGCTCAACAACAGGGAAGACACTGACTTTAGCATTGTCCTGGAGACCAATGACGCACGCTGGCGACACCCGCATTTTGTGAATATGGCAGCACACAAACCCGCCCTGAGCACAGCGAGACGCCTGTGGATATGCCGCCTATGGTTTCTCTATCTATAGGTGGCATACCACCGTGCCTCACAATGGCGTAGAAGTATAGTCGTATGCCGCCATTTTGCAAAATGGCAATACGCACGTCCTTTGGAAAGGTGTAGTTAACTCGTATATCATTACCTGAAATAATTCAGAGATGCCTTGTTAACCTTTCTCCGTTTTCTGCGACTATAACAGAAAACGGTGATAATGATCGCAATGATTATTTCTGCAGTTGTTGCAGCGGTGCAGGGCATCGGCGGGCCGTCGGAGGAACGGACGGCGGACATTGAGTGCGTGTATGAGTACCGCACATCTGATGACAAGGGACGGGAGGATGTATATTCAACAATCCTTCAGGTCGGGAAGCGGTCGGCGAAGTTCGTGGACTATTCCACGTTCCAGCTTGACTCGGCAAGAACGTCCGGTGCCTCGGAAGATCAGGTGGAGGCGTTCCGTCTGCGGGAGGAGAAGAAGGCGCAATATTTCGACTATGCTATCTTCCAGAACGAGCCGGCGGGGAATATGACGGTTTACGGGACGATAATTTCGGACAGATATTCATACACGGAAGATTCCAAGGCGATGAAATGGACTTTGGCGGATGACGAGAAAACTATCTGCGGCTACCAGTGTCACAAGGCCGAGTGTGAATATGGCGGAAGGAAGTGGACGGCGTGGTACAGCCAGGATATTCCCGTGTCGTATGGCCCGTGGAAATTGTGCGGGCTGCCGGGGTTGATTCTGGCGGCGGAAGATTCAGATGGAGCCAATAAGTTCGAGGCCATCATCCTGCGCAACGGGGCATCGGCCATAACCCCGGTTTCCGACAAGAATATTACCACCACGACAAGAGAAAAGTTCGTGAAAGCGAAGAATATGTTCGAGTCCGACCCGATGGGGAACCTGCCTCCGGAATCAATCAGCGAGATGTCCATCCATAAATATGACGACGGCAGCAGATCTATTCACATCAACGGTGTCCAGCTGCGCCTGCGTACCAACGGGTATGTTCCGCTTGAACTGAAATAGCGACTGCCATTGAATGTCTGAATATGAGACGCATAGTCACTTGTGTCATATTCATCCTCGTCTCTGTGATGGCCTTGGCGCAGCAGGATGCGATAAAAGGTTGCGTGAAGGACTCAGACGGGAATCCCGTGCCCGGTGCGATAATAAAGGCGACATCCTCCTCGACGATTCTTGGCTACACGACATCGGACGACAAAGGCTGGTATTCGCTTTCCGTTGAGAGGAAAGGAGATGTCGTCGTTTCCGTGGATTGCCTTGGCTATGAATCGTCTTCCGTGATCTTACACAAAGACACGTCCGGGACGTGCGACTTCTCCTTGAAAGAGAAGAGGATAGGCCTTAAGGAGGCCGTTGTCAGGGCTCCGGCGATCCGGCAGCTCGGCGACACTCTTTCCTATGCCGTCTCTGCTTACACCACACGGTCGGACTACACCCTGAAGGATGCCCTGAAAAGGCTTCCGGGAATCGATGTCGAGGAGTCCGGACGGATAAAGTACCTCGGCAAGGACATATCCGGATTTTACATCGAGGGAATGAACCTGCTTGGCGGCAAGTACAACATCGCCACTTCTGGAATCCCGGCTGCGTATGTGGACTCCGTCCAGGTTCTGAGCAACCACAAGGAGGCGGCCATTGACAGGAACACCTTCTCCGATGACGTGGCGATCAATGTAAAGCTCAATGACAAGGCCAAGATAAAGCCGGTCGGCTCATACGAGGCCTCCGCCGGTTATGGAGACCGTTGGCTGTATTCAGCCAAGGGCTCGGCGATGCTGTTCCGCGCGAAGACACAGATGATAGCGTCGTTGGATGTCGGGAACATCAAAGGGTTCGCCTTGGATGAAGGCACGGACTTCCTTAAATCGGAGAGTGACGTGACCGCCGTCAAAAGACTGGCCGGAGGCTTGTCTGCATCGCACCCTCCAATGAAAGCCGACAGGTACATCAGCCCGTCAGATATGGCCGTGACAGTCAATGCGATCCATAAGGTCGGCAAATACTCGACGATCAAAGGCAACGCAGGTTACAGTTCGGCGAGGAGTGACTATTCATATTCATTCAAAGGGCAATATTATGATGAGGGCAACGAGATTGTGATGTCGCAGACTACCTCTCCGAGAACGAAGACGCAGCGCCCTTGGCTTTCCCTTGAGTACCAGAAGAACTCCGACAAATGCTTCATCAGAGAGAAGTTGCACGGGAATATGGATTTTACCCGCTCCGCCGTGCCGGTTGAACTTAACGGCGAGATGTCATCCCAGTCCCAATCCCTCAACAGTATGGATTTCGGAAGCGACTTCAGTGCCAGATGGCGTAAGGACAAGCTGCTGTGGAGCGTATCTTCCGATATGGCATATTCCGCTTCACCGTCATATTCATTGAATATATCGTCAGGTGATGGCGGCATATTGCAGTCGGTTTCAGGTGAGGTGTTTTCTTCGGAGAACACAGTCTCCGCAGTGTGGGAAAAGCGCCATAACAGGATATATATACCATTGATATTCAATACTCAAACTGACTGGCTGAAAACGGACAGAACTGGCGATGGCTTGACGAACGAGGACAACGATTTGCACGTGACCAAGGCGGCGCTATCCTTCTCCCCTCAGTACGAGTACAGTCTGCGGGATTTTGTGCTGCGCGCGGAAGTGCCGGTCCGTGGCGACGCGATCTGGCGAGGAGGTGATATGACTGAATATTTTTCCGTATGTCCTGAGCTGTATCTCAACTGGCGGCTCTCCGCACGTTCCACTGTCAGGACTGAAGTGTCATATTCCAGAAACATCGGTGATGTCCTGGATTTCCTGACACGACCGGTTCAAATCGACAGAACTACTTTGCGGATGGTACCGGGGATGGCCTCGGACAGCAAATATCTGACAGCCAACGCTCATTACGATTTCAAGATTCCTTTGAGCCAATGGTTTGTCAATGCCGACCTTGCCTATGTCAGGAACTGGAGGAACCTGCTTCCGTCCGTCACGGTGAGCGGCGGCAGCATATTGAATGACCGCGCGCTTGTCCCCAATGTGTCGGACAATATAATCGCTCAGATCGGTGTGACCAAACAGATCGCGCCGATCAGGACCAAGGTGTCCCTGAACGGATCATATCTGCACAATGAGGGCCGGACAATGCAGAACGGGCAAATGATGGATTATGCGGGGAATAGTCTGGTGCTTTCTCCATCTGTGTCCTCACATCCTGTAGGTTGGCTGGAACTCAATTATTCCGGCAATCTAAGCCGAACATCGTCAAGATACGAGGACGTGGCAAAAAGCTATGACTCAAGAAGTCACGAGATGTCCATCCGTGTGTCTCCGGTGCAGTCCCTGATTCTCAGCGCGGCGACCGAGATCACCAGAAAACAACTCACGGACGATGTGTTCAAGACGATGACGCTGCTCGATTTCGGCCTTGTCTGGAAGCACAAGGCCTGGAAGTTGTCCCTCGACCTGCGCAACGCCCTAGACCAACGGAGTTACAGCTACACCCTCTACGACTCAATCAACACTTTCACCTACGAATATGCCCTGCGCGGCCGCGAGGTCGTCTTCGCTGCGGTTTTGACTATATGATATGTTATAAATTACTTATGAATATGTTACGTGCGATTATCATTTCGTTGGCCCTGATGCTGCCCGCAATAATGACGGCCAAGGAGAGCTATGTCATTCAAGACAGCCCGGACGGACCTTGCCTTGTGAAATGGATTGGAAAAGAATCCGTTGTTGATTTCAACCGTTCTCCGTCGCTGCGCTCGGTAAAGGTGATCGGAGAGATGGCCTTTGAAATGAACAACCATATTCGCAAGGTCTTATTGCCGGAAGGTCTGACCATAATCCGCAAGCGGGCGTTCAACACCTGCGAGAATCTGGTTACAGTGGAGATGCCGTCGTCTGTAAAGGAAATCGGGAACAGTGCTTTCAATATGGATAGGAAACTTGAATTGAAAGCGTTGCCCGACAGCCTCGTATCTATAGGAGAGTGGGCTTTCTGGGATTGCACTAAAGTGGCGGTTTCTGTGATCCCGGAGTCGGTACAAGTCATAGGACGGCTGGCTTTTACCTGTTGTGAGGGCATCAGGACACTGACGTTTCTTAATAGGATGAGAGTCATCAATGACAGGACGTTTTCTGGCTGCAAGAATATTGAAAAGATCGAGTTCCCCGACGGTCTGGAGGAAATTTCTGATTTTGCGTTCGCGCGTTGCGTAAACCTCACGGAACTTCAATTTCCAGCATCATTGAGAAAAATAGGTTACAGGTCATTCGCGAACTGCTCCTCTTTGGGAAAGGTGATTTTCCAGTCCACACCAACAATTGACGACACCGCTTTTGACAATTGCGAAAAACTTTAGCGGAATCTTGTTAACTTTCGTCCTGATTTTGCGACTTGCAGATGAAGGCGGTCTGAAAGCCGCTTTGAAGGAATATGACAGAACAGGAATTCGGGAATATCGCACGGGAGCATAACGGTAGGTTGAAAGCGCTGGCAAGGTGCTTCAGCCGGGCGACCGATATGGCCATTGACGAGGAGGACATTGTTCAGGAGGCGCTGCTCGCTTTCTGGAACCTCTCCGAGAAAGGCTACCCGGTGCGGAACACCGAAGCGCTTCTGGTCAAGATAACGAAGAACATCTGTGTCTCGCATTACCGGAAACGGCACCTTGAGACTGAATCGATTGCGGGCGATGTCTTTCCGGGCGGAACATCCGCCGCCGTCGAAGTCGAGCGGGAGGATGCGTCCATACTTAGAAAAGAATTCTACGGCAGTTTGACCCCGTCTGAACGGGAATATATGCGGATGAAGGAGGCTGGGAACTGTACTTTGGACGAAATGTCCGCAAGCACCGGCAAGGACAAGTCCGTGATAAAGTCCTTGCTCTCAAAGGCAAGGCGCAAGATGAAGGAAATTTTAAAGGAGCGATGATTATGAAACAGGACAACAGGACATTGGCGGAACTCGAAAAGGCTTATCTTTCAGACGATTCCGCAGCCGAGTTCGACAGAATCGTGCGGAAGTCGGAATCCCGCGGACGCAGACCGATAGTCTGGGGGACAATGCTTGCGGCAGCGGCCTCATTGGCATTGATCCTCACATTGAACCTCCGCGACAGCAAGTGCGGGTTCAACGGAATCGAGATCGCGGAAGGAATCCAGCAGATAATGAACCTCGACACTGACAACGTCAGGTCGGTCACCGCAACTCCCGAAGGTAATCGTGTCATTCTCACAGCATTGATGAAAGACGGAAGCGAGTGTTCTTACGTGATGCGCAGGGAAGACGGCGCCAGTGCGGTCTCTATCACGGCGATGAAATAAGTTGCTCTGCCAATGGTCTATATTTCTTTTCTCATCAGTCATGTGCCACCGGCACACTCCTTCTTCCAAAAGAAATCTATTCTCATAAATCTGACACAAAATTTAGTTCAACTTATTTTTTAACGCTTACTTAAAAGGATTAGTTCTATGAAAGGAAAAAGTAATTTTACAAAGTCGGAATGTGCAATCTTAAAGCGACTAATTAAGCGTAAGGTGAATTCTAACAAGTCGGAACAAAAGAATATTCGAAATGAAATGAGAGATATGAATTTTTATATATCAGATTTCACGGACAAAAAAGGCTTTGACGTTGATGATTTCTCACAATTAATTGAAGATGGTAAGATTACTATTGTCGAAGATGAAGACATAAGTATCGAAGAAGGCAGGAGTCAAGAGTTATCAAATAAGAGCCAGTCTAGATCATTGCATTCAATGGATAATTGTGCTTGTTTAGAGGCCTATGTTCCAGCTTCGCCTCGTATATTAATTCTTGGCACCATGCCTGGAAAAGAATCGTTGCGTCTTCAGCAGTATTATGCTAATCGTAGCAACCGTTTTTGGAAGATAATCGCTAAGGCAGCAGACAAACCTTTGCCGGAAGATTATTCAAAAAGGCTAAGATTGTTGGATCAGCTTCATATTGCGTTGTGGGATGTCTATGCTTCAGCAGAACGTAAAGGTAGTTTGGACTCTAATATTAAGAATGGGGAGCAGAACGATGTACAGTCACTCATCAATTCTAATCCGTCCATAAAGAAGGTTTTGTTCAATGGCGGAAAGGCTTACAGGAAGGCTTTGGATTATGGTTGTTTGAATGTGGAAATGCCAAGTACTAGTTCGGCAAACACTCATCTTACTCAAGAAGAGCTGTTTTCTATATGGGTTAAGGAAATCAAAGAAAAGTGATGCGCAAAGACCCCGATGAGACATATTCATTGAAAGAGAAGTTGGCGGTGGCGGCGGTGCTGCTTCTGCCGGTGGCGTTGGCGGTGGTGGCGATGATTGGGGAGAAGAGGCGTTTGAGAGAGGTGGAAGCGATGAAGAATCGGCCGGTCCGGTACTATGAATATGCCATCCGGCCGGTGGATACGGTTCTGAACCATCCGGTAGGTCTGCGGGGAAGGTCGTTGTTTGATGGTGGCGGACGGGGAGATGGTGTGGTGCTGAATTCCGGTGGAAGGAGCATCGTAACCGGCCTTTCCTCGGAGGAGATTCTGGAGCAGCTCAACCTTGACTATCAGGATGTCTATGACTATTACGGCGGCGCCGAGGAACTTTGGTGAATAGGAATGTTGGGGGTATTTCTTTTTCGCTGTCTCCTGTGTTGCCGGAAAACCGTTGGTACGCCAGAGGGCTCTATCCTGTACCGGTCGTGGGTTTAAGTCCCTTTGGTACGCCAGACAACTGTTTTACGTACAGGGAGCCTGTTTGCCTGCTATTTTTGAACTATGCTTTGGAGGGAATATTCCCAGAGATTCGTCCGCTCAGAATCGTTCTCATATCCTTTGGGGTATCGCCCTTCCGGACATTCAGGATAAATCTTCTTTATGAACAGGATGCAGTACTTTCTGTTTGAGTACTCTGAGTTACAAGGAATCACCATGCTCCTGAGATTCATTGAAGTGTAAACATCGATTCTTTTTTCTTCTCCGGAAATCATGAATTTTTTGGAGATGAAAGTAGGTGCCTTGACTCCTTCCTCTTTGAAATGGATGAACAGTTTACATTCTCCGGTTCCTTCTATGTGATATTCCAGAACCTCGCTTTCCAGATTCTTCCCGTCATACGCTTTCATTTCACCGGACGGGAAGGTGATCTGCACTCTGATGTCAGTGACCGTCTTGGCGTTATTCTCACATTTGATTGTGACCGGCACCTGTGCACCTGACTCCAATGGCCTTATAAAAAACAATAAAGCAAATCCGATTGTAAGTAGCAGCTTTCTTAACATATTTCTTGTTTTTTGTATAGTTAGCGGAGTCTGAAGGTATCTATTTCAATATTGCTTTTTGTCAATGGTAATTTATCATAATAAACATACCTTTTAGTGTTGTTGTCAAAGAAGATGTTCTCTGAAATACGAATCTTATTTTCAGGAACCATCTCTGTTATGGAGGGTGTGCAACTAATTAGTGCATAAACAAATAAAACTAATACAGGATGGATTTTCATAATGCGTTAAAAGTTTTAAAACGTTCCGAATATAATGATAATCTGCAAGAGATACAAATTATGAAATAGTCACAAACAATATTCATTACGCTGACGGTTTTGCTTAGTGTCGTTCCGGCGTTTGCCCTACCGGCGGCTGGAACCCGGACCCAGGCCACGGCGGCGTTTTCGGTACCGGCTTCTGAGGTCGGGGACGCAGCCTCTTATTACGTGTGAGTCGCGCAATTAGCGCGACTATTTTCTATAGAGGGCGAAGAGTGCGGAGCCGGAGCCAGACATCGAGGCATAGACCGCTCCGGAGTCATAGAGGGATTGCTTGATGGCGGCAAGTTCCGGATGCGCCTTGAAGACAGTGGCCTCAAAGTCGTTGACAAGATTGTCTTTCCATTCCGTGACCGGCACCGCAAGCACTGTTTTCAAATCTGAGAGTCCTGTTGGGCTGGGGCCACTCATCATTCGCTTTCCGGGAAGGTCTTGGTATTCCTCTGACGATTCTGTCATGCTTTGGTCGATGAGTCTGCGATGATCTGAATTTTCCGAAGTGTCGAAGCACCCGGGCTTCAAACTTTCCCGAGGCACTATTCCTTTATAAGCCTCCGCTGTGGAGACCACAATTCCCTCCGGAATCAGAACCTTGATCTCGTACTCGGACAGGTCAATGTCGTAAGGCTCAAGGATTTCCCCTCGCCCAGACCCGATCATAGGGCGATTGAAAACAAAGAAAGCGCAATCGCTGCCAAGTTTCGCGGCATATTCAGAAAGCCTATGCTCGGAAAGGTTCAGGCCGCAAAGCTCGTTCAGCGCTTTGAGAGTGAAAGCCGCGTCCGCCGATCCGCCGCCAAGCCCGGCACCTACCGCTGCCTTCTTTTCCAGGAATATCTTGACCGGCGGCAGGTCAAAATCTTGTGCAAGAATGTTGTACGCCTTTGCGCACAGATCCTTGAGCGGATTCCAGTCAACACCCTCCTCCCGCGCGATCGTGATCATCAGCTTCCCGTCCTCGGATATTCCTTGCACTAATCTTCCATCCTCTGATGCGGTTACATTTCCCGAGAGAGTCGTTTCTTTTCCGTCTTCTTTGGCTGATTCGTTGAGCCTAGTTGGTTCGACAGGCTCACCAACCGATGCTTCTTGCCGGTCGCTGAGCCTGCCGGTCACTGAGCCTGTCGAAGCGTCAAAGCGTCCGTCCGGGGCTCCATACTTCGCGAACAACGCCGCCGAGCTCCGGCTGTAGTCATCTCCCGTAATGATCTCAATAGTGTCCCCGAAATCAAAGCACGGCACAAACAGCGTCTCGATGTCGTGAAACCCATCGGCACGTTTCCGCAGGACACTCAGTCCCAGATTCAGCTTGACATTCGTCTTGACAATCATATTTATCCAAATTTGCGGTCGTGGCGTTCAACTCTTTGAAAATCAGTCTAATCCTTGGCAGCCTTCGGTTGGAATCACCTTAAGGAGAAGGCTTATTGCGCTGTGTTATAACCACTTATGCGCCACGCTCTTACAGTCCCCTGATTGCGTTCTCGACAAGTTCAGCGACGGCGGTCCTGGCTGGAGTGCCGTCTGTGGAGTCTTCCGGGATGTTTTCCAGTACCGGGGCCACGAACGAGATCATCTGCAGCACCTTGGCCTCTTCCTCAGGAATGCCACGGGAGCGCATATAGAACTGCTCGTCTTCGTTCAGTTTCC
>OIYR01001009.1_pt1 | contig 15038 bp, 11 predicted proteins | sample 1588221 | NCBI WGS metagenome assembly OIYR01 (sample SAMN03283292) | human gut metagenome | biome: human-associated habitat; material: feces | host: Homo sapiens | place: Peru | collected 2012 | reverse complement strand
AGAGTAATACCTGTTGAAAGAGCTGTTGTTTGTGAACCGGATTCAATATCACAGGTTGTGATAACACCGGAAAATTCAGCTATCCAACCCTTAGCAAGGTCATCTCTTGCATTTTTAGTTGTGTCATATGCTTTCTTTGCGGCATCCTTTGCCTGCTTTTGAGCATTAACGGTTGATGCTGAAGCCGTAATTGTATAAACTTCTTTTTGGGCATAAAGAGCGGCAAGTTGAACCTGAGCCGAAGCCAATCCAAAATTATCCGACTCGGCAATACCTCTGCCGATTGCTTTCCAATTAACAGATTTAACAGCAGTTTCAATCATTTTAACAGCAGCGCCGCTGTCGATAAATTCAATCATACCCTGTTTGATAGCGGCTGTAACCGACTTGCCGACTGCGTCTGCGATTTTTTCTGCACTCCAGTTGCCCGAAGCGATTTGTTGCATAATTGTGTTGGCAACAAGAGTAATTGTATTGGATAAATCATCAACATCTTTTGCAATAGCCGCAAGATCCTTTGCAAGACCTGTAAGAAGCTCAACAATTTGCTTTGAAGCTTCACCGAGATCTTTGAGAGAATCAAAAACCGGTTGAAGTTCTTCAAGAGCGATTTCAAGTTTTACTTCTGTTTCGTTAAAGCCTGTTGTACGCTGTGCACCACATACTGTACATGTTGCACTGAGCGAGTTTGATTCAAAAATATGTGCTTCTTTCTTTACATATCCGCACTTTGTGCAAGTGTATGTATGGATATTATTGTCAACCTTTACAGGAGAAGCGAAAGAATGAATTTCCTGAACGGTTGCACCGCACTTTGAACATGTTGCATAGTGATAAGCATAATTATTCTGCTTATACGGTGCACCAAGTTCGTGCTCACACTTTGTTGTTGATTCGGTAGTTGATGCCGAAGGTCTGGTTGGCATAGTAATATTAGGTTTTGTTGTTGAAACTGCCGCAGTTGTTGTTTGTTTTTGAGTAACGGTGGTAGCGGTAGTGCTTTGCTTTTTCTGCTCTGCCTTTTGAAGCTTTTTCAAAGTTTTTTCGGTCTTTGCAATATTCTTATTAATTGCACTGAGCTGCTTTGCTGCTTCTGCCTGATGCTGAACAGCCTCTTGATACGAAGCATTTGAATTTGCATAAGCCGAATTTAGACTTGCCACCTGTGAATCAAGAGTGCTTGTGTCAAACGAAGCAAGCTTGTCGCCTTTTTTTACTTTATCACCGACTTTTACATAAACCTTTTTAACAGTAGCAACGGTGCCCGGCTTATATTCTTTTTTAACGCCCGAACTTACCTGTCCTGTTGAAGATACGGTCTGAGTGATAGAGTTTGTAGATACTGTATTAAGCGTTACTTCTGTTCTTTTGCCGCGTTTAGCAAAGACAACACTTGTTATTACAATAGCAACAACAAGAATAACAGCTATAACTGCCCATACAATTTTCTTTGTATTACTTTTTTTGACAGTTGCCATAGTCAAACCCCCAAAATATATATTTATTTCTATTTATATATCATATTTTGCGTACATAGTGACGCACTTATGGCGTATTAAAATTACGAAATTAGTATAATTCCGTTTTGTATAATTGTCAATAACATTTTGTATTTTTAAACAAAATTGACAATTTGTTCATATTTACTGCAAAGCCTTGAGCGCTTTTGCACCGATATCTTTTCTGTAATGAGCACCGTCAAAATGAATTTTTTCCACAGCGGCATAAGATTTAGCAAATGCATCCTTTAAATCATTGCCGAGTGCGGTAACGCCGAGAACTCTGCCGCCGGCGGTTACGAGTTTGCCGTCTTGAAGTTTTGTGCCTGCGTGATAAACGGTTACACCGTCAAGCTGACCGTCGGTAAGACCGGTAATCTCAATTCCCTTTGGATAAGATTTTGGATAACCGCCCGAAGCCATAATTACGCAAGTGCAAGCTCTCTCGTCCCACTCGATGTCCAAATCCGCAAGAGTGCCGTTGTTGATAGCCTCGAAAATGTCGATAATATCAGTTTTAAGTCTTGGCAAAACAACCTGTGTTTCAGGGTCGCCGAAACGGCAGTTATACTCAATTACCTTCGGTCCCTTTGGAGTGAGCATCAATCCAAAGTAAAGGCAACCCTTAAAGGTTCTGCCCTCGCTGTTCATCGCCTCAATAGTAGGAACAAAGATTTTTTCCATACATTCTTTGGCAATTTCCTCTGTATAATAAGGATTTGGAGAAACAGTACCCATACCGCCTGTATTAAGACCCTTGTCACCGTCAAGTGCACGCTTGTGGTCCATAGAAGTCACCATAGGTTTTACGCACTTGCCGTCTGTGAATGCAAGAACCGATACTTCGGGACCTGTAAGGAATTCCTCAACAACAACATTGTTGCCCGAATCGCCGAAAATCTTATCTTCCATAATTTCCTTTACACCTGCAACAGCTTCATCAAGTGTTTCGGGAATGATTACGCCCTTGCCGAGTGCAAGACCGTCAGCCTTGATAACGGTAGGAAATTCGTTCTTTTCCTTTATATAATCAATTACATCCGCCGGGTCATTGAACACCTTGTATTCGGCGGTAGGAATGTTATATTTTTCCATAAGGTCCTTTGAGAAAACCTTTGAGCCTTCAATAATTGCCGCATTTGCCTTTGGACCGAAGGTTGCAAAACCTGCCTCGTTGAGTGCATCTACCATACCGAGTACAAGCGGATCATCAGGAGCGACAACTACAAAATCAGCCTTTATCTTTTTTGCAAGCTCAACCACGCCGTCAATATCGGTTGCGCCGACATCAAAACATTCCGCATCATACGAAATGCCACCGTTGCCCGGACAGCATGCAATGTAATCAACCTTGCTTGATTCTTTGATTTTTCTGATAAGAGCGTGTTCTCTGCCGCCCGAACCTACTACCAATACTCTCATAATATCCTCCGAATATAATCAGTTGTTTTTATTAATAATTCTTGTTTCCTCTGCACCTGTTTCAAGATCAATATAACGAGTGAAAAGAGAAACTTTGTTGTCCTCATTGAGGTTATCCCAAACCATTTTAGTAAAATCGTCAATGCTTTCGTCACCGATTTCAACAGGAGTCGGCTCGCCCTCAAATGACGGAATCGGATCACCGTCACATTTATATGTGTGGATGAAGTGTCCGAGGCCTGCTGTTGCCGGATACTCAAAGAAACATCTTACGCACTGCGGCTCGCCGTTGTTTGATTTGAGGATTGACATATTGTAATCACCGTTTGGCTTAACAACACCTGAAATTCTTGGAGTATAATTCGGTGCGTCAGGCTCAAACTCACGAGTGCGGAGTGCGTGAATGTAGCACTTGCCGTTTGCAAAGCAATCATAAATTGTGTCTGTTTGGTCGCCGTTTGTAACAATTGTTTTGTCCTCAAATTTAAGAACAGGATTGTAAATGATGAGGCTTGGGTCTTCCATCTTGCTTTCGTCAAAAGCCTTTGTGCGAATACCGCCTCTGTCGTTTTCTTCAAAAATTCTGTTGCGTGAGTTAACCGAACGACCCATAATGAAATAAGCGATTACAGCCTTTTTGCCGTCCTTTGATTTGCCGAGAACAATACCGCGTCCCGGATATGTATTTGTGTTAAGTTCCTTTGCAAGTGATTCTATATTCATATCTAACCTCAAATAATTTCTGTTTTATTTCCGTTTATTTTAATTCTGCCCTCGCAGAAAAGTGATACGGCTTTAGGCAAAATTTCCCATTCAGCCTGACGCATAACACGATATTGAAGAATATCCTCATTATCGCCCTGTTCAATCGGAACAGCCTTTTGCAAAATAATTGCTCCGCCGTCGGTAATTTCATTTACAAAATGAGCGGTTGCACCCGTAACCTTCATACCGCTGTTGAGAACAGCCGTGTGCACTTTTTTGCCGTAAAAACCGTCACCGCAGAAAAGCGGAATAAGGCTTGGGTGAATGTTAATAATTCTGTTTTTGTATTCGTTAACCAAATCTTCGCCGAGAATTGACAAAAATCCGGCAAGAACAATCAAGTCGATATTTCTGCCCTCAAGAGCTTTGAGTACAGCTTTGTCATAATCCGCTTTTGTATCATATGCTTTTCGGTTGACAACCGTGCTTTCTATTCCGGCTTTTTTTGCACGCTCAAGAGCATATGCGTTTTCGTTTGAAGCAAGGACAAAAGTAATTTTTCCGTTTTTGATTTCGCCTCTGTCCTGTGCGTCAATAAGAGCCTGAAGATTTGTTCCGCCGCCGGACACAAACACTGCTATGTTCAGCATATTTCTACTCCCTTTTCGCCGTTTTTGATTTCGCCGATGATTGTTGCCTGCTCGCCATTTTCGTTAAGAATTCTTACAGCCTCGTCTGCCTTGTCGGAATCAACTGCAAGCATAAGACCTGTGCCCATATTAAATGTATTATACATATCATGCTCGGAAATGTTGCCTGTTTTTTGAATAAGGTCAAAAATAGGAAGCTTGAAGCATTTGTCCTTTTCGATAACGGCAAGAGTATCATCGTTGAGCATTCTCGGTACATTTTCGTAAAAACCGCCGCCTGTGATGTGAGAAATAGCGTTTACTCTCACATTGTCCATAAGAGCAAGGAGAGGCTTTACATAAATTCTTGTAGGAGTGAGGAGTGTTTCACCGAGGGTTGTGCCAAGATCATCATACTTAACGGCAATAGTTTCGCTGTTGATGTTGAACACCTTGCGAATAAGCGAAAATCCGTTTGAGTGAATACCCGATGAAGCAACACCGATAATAGCGTCGCCTGCCTTGAGGTGCTCGCCTGATACAAGCTTGTCCTTTTCACCGATACCAACTGTGAAGCCTGCAAGGTCATATTCCTCATCCGGCATCATACCCGGATGTTCTGCGGTTTCGCCGCCTACAAGTGCACAGCCCGACTGAACGCAACCGTCTGCAACACCTTTAACGATTTGCTCAATCTTTTCAGGATAGTTCTTGCCGCAAGCAATATAATCAAGGAAGAAGAGCGGTTTTGCGCCTGAACATGCAACATCGTTTACACACATTGCAACGCAGTCAATGCCGATTGTGTCGTGCTTATCCATAAGAAAAGCAAGCTTGATTTTTGTACCTACACCGTCTGTACCCGAAACGAGAACAGGATTTTTGTATTCATTTGCCGCAAGTTCAAACATACCGCCAAATCCGCCGATACCGCCGATAACTCCCGGAATGTTTGTTCTTTTAACATGTGATTTGATAAGTTCAACCGACTTATATCCCGCTGTTACATCTACACCTGCTGCCGCATAGCTTTCGCTGAAGCTTTTTTCCATAATGTATTCTCCTTATATCCTAATTGTTATATTTCTTTGATTTTTTCTTGAAGAGCCTTGTCTTTTTCTTCTACCTGCTTTGCCATATCCTCACGCATAGCAACGAGTTTGCTCATAAGCCCGTCATCGCCCACAGCCAAAATTTCCGCTGCAAGAAGTGCCGCATTTTTAGCCGCATTTACACCGACTGTAGCAACAGGGATTCCCGGAGGCATCATAACAGTTGCAAGCATTGCGTCCATACCGTCAAGCACCTTTGCCGAACACGGAATTCCGATAACAGGGAGAGTTGTTGAAGCAGCCAAAACTCCGCCGAGATGTGCCGCCATACCTGCTGCGGCAATAATAACGCCAAAACCGTTTTTAACAGCGTTTTTTGAAAATTCGTGTGCGGCCTCCGGAGTACGGTGTGCCGACATAACTCTTACCTCGGTTTCAATTCCCAAATCCTTGAGTTGTTTGATAGCCGGAGTAACGATAGGCAAATCGCTGTCCGAACCCATAATGATTGCAACTTTTTTCATAAAGTCTTGTCCTTTCCCATATGCCGAAAACCTCAACGACATATTTTTCCATTTTAATATAAATATTATAACCTGTAAGCCAATCTTTTTCAATAGTTATATATTATAATATATAAAAAAAGTAAAGGATATAATTGTGCACTATATCCTTTATAATAAAATTATTCTATTGCCAAATCAAGAAATTATCGCCAAACCGCCAATAGTCATCGCCGAGTTTTTCTCTCATTTCTTTGTAATAAATCGCATAGTCCTTTGCATTTATATATCCGTCACCGTTGAGGTCATATCCTTTAAGCACAACTGTGCCGAAATCATAGTTCCCGTTATTCGTAACATCAATTTTTCTCACAATATTTCCGCCGTAAAGATTATTAAATGTAATATAACAATCTTCAAAAGTCCTGATTGCAAATGTACCGTCATCATTTACATTGTATCTTCTGCCGTCAACGGTAATATACACATGAGAATACGGCACATCCTCGTTATGGGTATAAAAGCTATCCTCTGCCATAACGCACTTGCCGGTAACAACATACGAAGTTGTAGGTACAAAATTATCCTTGTAGCTTACATTGCAATTAATACAGTAATGAAGAGTGTAGCCGTCATCGTCAGCGGTCGGCTCAACAACCTTTTGAGCATAACTGTGTTCAACATAAATATCATATGTTGCGGTTTTGTCGCCTAAAGAAAACAAGCCTTTGTTATTTCCGCAAGAAAAAGGCTTCTCACGCTGATTGTCAACATTCTTAAGGTGCTCGCCCGCAATATAATCATCAATATACAGACTGTCAACCGTACCGTCGGCAAAAGTTAAATCAACAACAAAAGCCTTCATCATATCTTTTGTTATATCAAAAATCCTGTTATTTCCGACAAGTCTGCCGTCTGCCGCATTTAAGATGATTTTACCGTTATAAACATCAAAATTTTCAATGTTTTGAGGATAAACGCGAACGCTGAAATTACCCGTCATTTTCATTGAGGTAACATACAAATCATATGTTTTGCCTTTATTTAAAATTTGTTTTATTCCAAATCCGTTTTGACTTGAATCAATGTCGTCATTTTGGGCTATAATCTCTCCGTCAAGATACAGTTTTGCGTAAGTATCGCATCCGCCCACAGAATACATCACATACTCCTGAGTTTTATCCGGAGTAAAGGTATAATGAAAGCTGTCACCGATATTGTCATCTGTAAAGGAAGCGGCATATTCCACGCCGCATTTTATAGGTACTTCATCAAGCAAAACATAATCAAATCCGTTTCCCTGAGCATAACTGTAAGCAGGAGAATTTTTGAAAACGCCCATGGTAAATCCATCGGTTTTGGTTATGCTGTTGATATAACCGAACGATTTTGCATTGCATGAAACATTCATAGAAAAATTAACGGATTTTAAGTTTGGGCATCCCAAAAAAGCCGACAGCGAAACAGCGGTGGTTTGCGTAAGCGAAGCAAAATTAACCTCATTGAGTGCCGAGCAGGCGTAAAAAGAATTTTTGCCCACAGCGGTAACGCTTGACGGAATATTTATGCTTTTAAGGCTGCGACAATTATAAAACGCACTGTCGCCGATTGTTTTAACCGATGACGGCAAATTAATCGATTCCATATATATACAATTATAAAAAGCGTAATCCGAAATTGTCTGCACGCCAAACGGAAGGGTCCACTCTTTCATTCCTCTCGTGCACGACAGAGAATATCTACCGATTTTTTTAAGACTTCGAGGAAGCGAAAACGAGGTTGCCCCCACTTGATAAAATAAATAATTACCTATGGAAGTTATGCCCTCGGCAACCACGACATTTTGAATTTTATCGCTTTCCCAATCAGCCCAAGGCCTGTCTTTTGAATTGTTTGAAAGATTTGGAACATCTCCCTCACCGTTTATAAAAAAAGTTTTTGTCACTTCATCATATTTATAAAAAGTATTGCTGTCTTTTATTCTCGTACCCAAGTCGTCATCAGCCGCAAACGAAACCGACTCAAATGAAAAAGAAGCAGTAACGAACAAAATCACAGCAAGAAAAATGCTAAATAACCGTTTCATCATACCGCCTCCAATAAAAGATTAATCGTTTTCCTCTATATGTTCAAGTCCCATTGCAATAATTGTACGCACATGATCATCGGCAAGAGAATAAAACATCGACTTGCCTTCCCGTCTGTTTTTAACAAGCTTGTTTTGCTTCAAAATTCTGAGCTGATGCGAAATTGCCGATTGCGTCATATTAAGCTGTTCAGCCAAATCACAAACGCAAACTTCTTCTTCAAACAAAACAAAAAGTATTCTTATTCTTGTAGAATCACCAAACACCTTAAAAAGCTCCGACAAATCATAAAGTTCCATTTCATCAGGCATTTTTTCGTTTACCTTTGCAAGCAAATTTTTGTGAATACACGAAGTTTCACAGCATTCCGCCATGCAGTCTTTTTTATCTGCCATATTATCACTTCCGATATATATTTACATTATATTATACATAAAACTTTCTTTTCAGTCAATCAATAAGATAAAAACAAAACCGCAAAATGAAATCAATCAAATTGCGGTTCAAATTAAATCTGTCAATGTCTTGTGTCGTCCGAAAAGCACTCACAAAATCTTGCGGCAAACGCCGGCTCTTCGCCTCCTGCATACAAATGGCTTATATCGCCGAATTGCTGAGTTCTGAAAACGGCAATTCCTTCTTCCCTTTCTTCGGTAATCAAAGTGGTAACCGAGGTTGGCAAAGCCACAAAATTATGCCACAAAACCATTGGAGAGCAACCGAAAATATGTGACAAAATAACACACTCAACACCAAAATGACAAAATAAAACGATAGTGTCGTGATTTGCTTCTTTAACTTCAAAAATATTGCCTTTATGTACATATCCGTGCTTTGCAAGAAGCTCATCAACGCCTTTGCAAACCTTTTTGTACTTCTTTTCAACATTCCCGCTTTGCATAATCTGAGTTTTAATCCAATTTTGCGGGTTGTAAAAATCCGGATTATCCGTCCACTCGGTAGGAAGTCTGTCCCACGCACTTTTCAACTCGCCGTTTATTTTAACCTTGCCTTCAAATTCTCTTGCCCATTTTAATGTTTCGGCTTTACGGCTGAGTTTTTCAAGTGTTTTGGACGCGGTATCCTTTGCCCTGCCGAGCGGTGAACAATAAAAATCCTTCACATCAAGTTTTACAAGTCTGTCCGACAAAAGTTCCGCTTCTCTCCAACCTTTTGGCGTAAGTGAATCGATTGAATAATCGGGGTCGCCGTGACGCACAATAATAAACCTCATAACAATCACCTCAACAGTGATTATATAACAAATTCACAATTATGTAAATATCAAACCGTATGTGATTTGTGCATAGAAAGCTTGATTCTGTCGGCAATCATAGCGATGAATTCGCTGTTTGTCGGCTTGCCTCTGTCCGACTGAATAGTGTAGCCGAAATATGACGACAGCACATCCACATCGCCTCTGTTCCACGCAACTTCAATCGCATGGCGAATTGCTCTTTCAACTCTTGACGAGGTTGTTGAATACATTTTTGCAATGGTTGGATAGAGAAGTTTTGTCACACCTTCAAGCATTTCAGCATCATTTATGCTCAAGTCAATAGCCGTACGCAAATACTGATAACCCTTGATGTGTGCCGGAACTCCGATTTGCCTCATAATATCCGAAATAACAACTTCGGTATCACGCTCAACAAATCCCAATTTCTTGCTGTTTTCCTTTTTCCAACCTGCAAGGCTCTGTGCCCTTTTGGCAACCGATGACGGTTCAACAGGCTTGATAAAATAAAAATCTGCTCCTGCCTTCATTATCTGCTGTTCAAACCCCTCATTATCAACAGAAGACAACATCATCACAAGCGGCGGATTGCTTACATTTTCACGGATATAATCCAAAACTTCTATTCCGTCCAGACCGCTCATAAACACATCCATAATCACAGCGTCAAAGTGCTCACCTTGCAAAAGTTCTATCACTTTTCTGCCGTCCTTTTTGGTCAGGATTGATTCAAAGCCAAATTTTTTCAGTTCTTTTTTGCACTCTTTACCAAACAGCTCCGAATCATCGGCAATAAGGATTTTCATTGTTTCGTTCATTACTTTTTACCTCCATTTTGTAAATATGTTTTTTATAGTTCGTGAAAAAATCTCACTTGCTATGTTACACATATTAGCACAATGCAAATAATTGTGCAATAGAATTTCATCAATTTTCGTGAAATAACGTCACTTTCTGTTTTTTCAACAATTTTCCAATGCTTTTTTCGTGCATTTTAACGAAAAACGAATAATTCTACAAAAAAGGTTAATTTGTTCGACTTAATTCAACCGCATTCACACAATTTTAGGCGTATAATACTTTGATTAAAAAAGCAAGCAATACTTTATATCATTATTAAACTTCATATTTTTTCGTTGTTTGCATTCTAAATTTATACATTATTGATAAAAAGTCAAAATTTATGTTCGTATTTTTGTTGACATTGCTGTAAAGCTTATGTAAAATTGTTTATATAATATTATGAGAGAGGGAACAAAATGGAAAAAACAAAAAACAAAAAATCAGGCAAAAAGATTGCCAAAATCATTATTCTGTCAGTCATTTTTCTATTAATAATTGCACTTGCATGCGTTATGACCGTATCGGGAAAGCATCGTTCAAATCCCGAACAAATACAAAGCTATGTAACCGACAACAAGTACATACTTGACAACACAGACATATCCGGTCACAGAAGCGGGGGCGGAATTGAGCCTGAAGAAACAATGCTTGCCTTCAAAAACTGTGCAGAGAATCCGGATTTTAATATAGATGTTTTTGAGTTTGATTTGCACATTACAAAGGACAAACAGCTTGTGCTTTTGCATGATGACACACTTGACAGAACATCAAACAGCGAGGAAGTTTTCGGCGAAAAGAAAGTAAGACCCGAGGACAAAACATACGATGAATTACGCACTTTGAATATGGGCGCAAAATTTGAAACGGAGGACGGCGAAACACCGTATGCCGACCTCAATGACAATGTTCCGGATGATTTGAAAATACTCAAATTAAACGACATCCTCGACTACCTCATCAAACAAGGCGGCGGAAAATACAAATATATTATCGAAATCAAAAACGGTGAAGATTTGGGCAAAGAAGGCGTTGACATTTTGTACAGCACCTTAAAAGAAAAAGGCATTGTTGACAAAGTGGTTTTCGGCACATTCCACAAAGAAGTGAGTGCCTATGTTGACGAAAAATATCCCGACCTTGCACGCAGCACATCAATTCCGGAGGTTCTCGACTTTTGGAAAGCCGCACTCAAGGATGACAAAGACTATGTTCCGCCTTGCAATGTTTTGCAAATTCCGTTTTGTGCCCCATACAAAAACTTGGGGATAAATCTCGGTACCGCACAAATGATAAACTATGCACACAAGCACAATATGGCGGTGCAATACTGGACAGTAAATGATGAGGAAGATATGGAATACTTGATTGATATGGGTGCCGACTGCATAATGACCGACTATCCCGATAAGCTGTACAATGTAAAAAACAATAAAAACGCATAATTAATAAACATCGGCGTAACTGTAACAAGGGTACGGCGATGTTTTTATATATTCAATGATTATATCGGAAACGAACACAGTCCGTCCGTACATTTCGGAATTTACATAAGCACAGACATATAAACACATGTATTGATTTATTATAAGTTATATGTTATAATTTATAGGTTAAAATATATAAAGAGGTTTGGCATGCAGAAGTATCGGCTTGAAATAGATAACATTTTTGTTGAAAAAGGAAAACTGAATATTGAAGCTACAGCCGAATTTGAAATAAATCCGCTTGCAACCGTGCCCAAAATCAGGTTGCTGTTTTGCGGTCAGGGACAGACAAGACGCTTCCCTTTACCTGTGCAGGAGTGCACAAAAGGAAATGGGATTTGCACTGCCAAAGCACAATACAGTTACAATCTCTACTATCTGTTTTATGAGCAGACATTAACAGAGCCTGCTGCACTCACATTTGATTTGGCATATGGAGCAGACGAATACGAGACAGTTGATTTTACCGTTAAAAATTGTGACAACGAGCATTTAAAACTCGATGGCAACCGTGTGATAATTGACAACAAAATCAAATATCACAAGCAACATTTCGGCTTGCAGGATTTGACAAAGCGTTCAACATACACCATCACACTCAAAAAGCCGATCGTAAAACTTCTCAATATTTACTATAAAAAATATTGGAAAATGCCTGTCAAAATGAATCGAGTTACCTTTATATCCGGCAGACGCTCGGAACTTAGCGGCAACGAAAAATTCGTGTACGACAAGCTGAAGGACATCAAGGGAATTGATTTTCAATTTTTGATGTTCAGCAGTGCCAAAGGGCATTATAATATTGAAAACATCAAAAGATTTTTTGAACTGTACACCACTTCACGAGTTGTAATTGTTGACGACTATTTTAGGATGCTCAACATTGTACCGAAAAAGAACGATGTAAAACTGTTTCAGTTGTGGCACGCCTGCGGTGCGTTCAAGACCTTTGGATTTACCCGCATAGGCAAAGACGGCGGACCTCGCCAATGGGCAAAAAACCACCGTATGTATGATTATGCAATAGTAAGTTCAAAGAACATTGCAAAGCACTACGCAGAGGGTTTTGGTATTCCCGACAGTTGCGTACTGCCGAGCGGTGTACCGAGGACAGACATTTTCTGCGACAGCGGATACAAAGAAAAAACGAGGACGGCATTTTTTGAAAAATATCCGCAATTAAAAAATAAAAAAATTATCCTATTTGCTCCGACCTTTAGGGGCAAAGGTCAGATGAGTGCATACTACCCGACCGACAAATTCAACCCTAATGAGATTTGCTCGGCACTTGGAGAGGACTACGCAATCATCATCAAACTTCATCCGTTTTGCAAGGAAAAATACGAAGTTGACAAAAAATACAAAGACCGCATAATCGACCTGTCAAATGCAGACGAACTGAATGACCTGCTGTTTGTAACCGATTTGCTCATAACGGATTATTCCAGCGTTGTATTTGAAGCATCGCTGCTTGACATACCTATGTTATTCTACGCATTTGACCTTGACGAATACATTGAAAATCGTGATTTTTACTATGATTTTAAAGAATTTATTCCGGGCAAAACCGTTTTTTCACAAGACGAGCTTATAAAAGCCGTGCAAAGCAATGACTTTGAAAGTGAAAAAGTTGAAAAATTCAAACATACCTTCTTTGACGATATTGACGGACAGTCAAGTCAAAGAGTGGCTGATAAAATAATATCTTTACTTGACTTGGAGAATTGATATATGGCATATAAATCAAAAACAGACCCTGCATTGCAGGCACTTCAAACAGAAAATACATCGGCGGTATTTTCTCTCAAAAGAAACATTTTGACTCATTTTCAGGATTTCACAAGAGATTTCCAGTCAAATATGCACCACAAGGGTTATCGCCGCTTTATGAACAAGCTGATGGACAAGGAAATTCCAAAGGCTTACAGAGAGGCGGCAAAAGCTCCCGTTGACGAAAAGAAAGTTGTTTTTGTTGAAGTTAGACATCCGCAGGTTACAAACAGCATGCAGGTGATGTTTGACGAGCTTGCAAACAACTATGACTACAATATTCACACACACTTTTTGCTTACAAACGGCACAATCAGGGCCGATTTCAGAAAGCGTTGCCTTGATGCGGTAAAAGATATTGCAACGGCAAAATACGTGTTTATGAACGAGGCTTCAAACACAATGTCGGCAATGCCGCTCCGCCCCGAAACAAAAATCATTCAGCTTTGGCACGGTTGCGGTGCGTTCAAAAAATTCGGTTTTTCAACCGCAGATTTGATTTTCGGTGCGTCAAAAGACGAACAGCTCAAGCACCCGTTCAACAAGAATTATTCGCTTGTAACCGTAAGTTCACCTGAAGTTATCTGGGCATACAACGAAGCTATGAACATCGACGAGAGCACAGGCATTGTTCAGGCAACAGGTTCAAGCCGTACCGACATTTTCTACAACAAGGAATTCCTCAAAGAAGCAAGAGAACATGTTTATGAGCTTGTTCCGCAGGCAAAGGACAAAAAAATCATCCTTTACGCTCCTACTTTCCGCGGCAGAGTTGCCAAGGCAGAAACTCCGGATATGCTCAATATAAAAATGTTTTACGAGGCACTCGGTGACGAATATGTGCTTCTCATCAAGCATCATCCTGTTGTAAAAAATCCACCTGCCGTACCGGAAGCATACAAGGATTTTGCAATGGATGTAGGCAATATTTTGAGTATTGAAGAATTGCTGTCAACTGCAGACATCTGCATTTCGGACTACTCATCTCTTGTATTTGAATACAGCTTGTTTGAAAAGCCGCTCATTTTCTTTGCATATGATTTGGACGAATATTTTGACTGGAGAGGCTTCTATTATGACTACTACGAGCTTGCTCCTGGTCTTATCGCAAAGACAAACTTTGAGATGATTGACTACATCAAGCACATTGATGAACGCTTTGACAAAAAAGCAATTAAAGATTTCAGATACAAATTTATGCGTTCGTGCGACGGTCACGCAACACAAAGAATCATCGACACGGTGTTTGAAAATCCCGAAGCACACAAAAAAGAGTGTAAGCATTTTGAACACTTTTACACAGTACCTAAGGTTGAAAGCAGTAAAACTCCGTACTTCAAGCGAGTTGAAAAGGTCAAAAAGCAAAAGAAGAACGCAACAAAACTTTATGACAATCTCAAAAACAGTGAGCTTCAAAAAGACAGTGTTATTGCACTTGACATTAAGTCAAAAGAAGTGAGAACGCTTGCAAAAGCACAAGGCGTTAAACTTGTTAAATCCGGCAATCTTGAAGAAGCGATGCCTGTTATCGCACAAAGCGAATATATCATCATCGACAAACCGAGCACTTTGCTTGACAGCCTTGAAATGAGAGATGAAACAAAGGTTATTTATCTTCCGCCAAACGCTTTTCCTCTTACTACATTCGGCTGTGACACAAAGAAATACAGAAGCGGACTCCGCAAAGAAATATACGAAGTCGCTCCGCTTTTCAACAGCGTTTCGGCAGTTACCGCACCAAGCGAAGCAACAGGCGAACTGTTCAAAAAAGAATTCGGCAAGGATGTAAAGGTGCTTAACATCGGCG
>OIYR01001008.1_pt1 | contig 15055 bp, 13 predicted proteins | sample 1588221 | NCBI WGS metagenome assembly OIYR01 (sample SAMN03283292) | human gut metagenome | biome: human-associated habitat; material: feces | host: Homo sapiens | place: Peru | collected 2012 | reverse complement strand
TTTAGAGCTGCTTTAAGGGGAGTAACGGATATAAAGTTCTTTCTTTTCAGACTTATAAAGCTATATGCTTAATCCCCCTGGTTTATCGGGTGAGCCAAAATCCTTGGCACGGCCTCCCTTTTTAGCTACTCCATACATAAACTTCTTGTTTTCCTTCGCCAACTGAGAAGGCATTGACTGCCACACCATATTGATACGATTAGACTCTGAAGTCGGCACATGCTTTGAAATATCCTTCTGATAGGTATAAAGAATTTCATATTGTACATCTCTCACCTGATTAGGGTCATTGGTCTTCAGAAAACGTTTTACCGCCTCTGGCATACCACCCACAAAATAGTATTCTCTCAATATCTTGATATACTCTCCTCGCAACAACTTAATGGTCTTCCAATCCTTGCTTTTCAGAATGTCACACATTTGCTCTTTTCCTTTCGCCAACAGGAACTCATCATAAGTCATCGGATACATATGCAGCACATCCACCTTGCCCACCGGAACGGATTCTCCTTGATGCATGGTTATCCCCAGCAAGGAGCCAGCAACAGCTACATGATATTCTGGAGCATCCTCACAGAAATATTTCAAGACAGATTGACTTATACTGACACCCGAATTTTAAAATATAAAAGAATAATATGGATACTTACGTTGCAAATACCACTCCCAATGTGATGGCAGTGAAATCCAATTCCATTTGTATCGCTTACCACAAACCCTATTTCCTACCCTAGTATTTCCTATAAAAGGCTTGCCATTGCTATCAACAATGTCACTGAAGCCAAGATCTACATGGCGATTTTCATTCCATAAATCACCACCAGTCACTGTATCCAACAAAATAGCAATTCGTCTATCGCTCCACTTTCGTGATGTAAAATCACGGTTATTCGGCTCACCAAAGAATATCTTCTGCTTTCGAGCTATAAAAATATCCAAATCATTCTGCACTATTACTTTTGTAAATCTATCCGTAATTTCCTCATAGAATTTCAAGAATGTCTCATCACGTATGATACGTTTCCATAAAGATGTCTCATAGTTTCTGTCATAGTAAGGACTGGTTCTCTTCCAAAATGTTTCATTATCACCGCCCTTATAATACAACAATATTCGCTTCAGAAGAATCTCATTCTTCTTTCCATTTATAGTCGGGAACAAAACTTCGTAGTTGTCATACAAATTAGCTAGCCCTGAGTACAAATCCACACCATTATTCTGCATTAATCTTACATAGGCTCCAATCGTTTCTCCACCAACATCTTCGCCATCAAGAAAATATGGTTTGTCTTGAATTTGCCAAATAATGGACTCAAGTTTCTCTGGCCATTGAGCCTTGCCAATAACATCTGCCAACAACCAATTTTCATCTGACAAAAAGCTTTCATTCTTCAGTGAAAGTAAGTTGCTACCTGTATCACACAATTCATCTACAAAATCTTTAATACTTGCATAATTGGTTTTCTTTGAGTGATAATTCAGATAACATAAGTGCATGAGTCTTATGAAAGAAATATCATCAATCGGTATATTCTTGTGCCCGAAAAAGTAATAAAGTAATGGCCACAATAAAACCGCATTTTCTCTTTGCACGGTATCAGACTCCGTATCTATTTTCCACTTAGCAGTAGTTGTATTGATACGAGTCCACACATCATTTTTGAATGTTACAATCCATTCCGTATAGTAGGAAGCCGACATATTCTTCAATAAAGTTGCCCAATCCGTGTCAACTATAAAGCGCAAGGCTTCTACTGCTGTTTCTATATCATTAATATGACTATAATCCTTTTTCAAACGTTCTGCCATTGCCTCTACACAAAGCAACAGATTATTGAAGCCTTTATCCGCATCCACATTCTTTGCACCTCCTTTTGTACGATTTCTCCAAAAGAAAGTTTGCCATTCCTCCCATCGTGGTCCCCATTCCAATTGATTTGCCACTTTAAGTTTTCTAGCTTTCTGAACTTCATTATCAGACAATTCTTCACCACGAGAATTCATCGTAATATATAATTCTTCACCTTGCGAAGTTACATCCGTTTTAAAATGCCAAAAATGGATTCTAGTCAGCAAATAATCATAATATAAGTCTTCATCATTACCGAAAACAGCACTTATACACTTAAGTGCACCAATCATATTAGAAATAGTAGTATCTTGGAGATAATCATCCATCAGCCAACATGGGTAATTGCCTTCCACAACATCATTCAATACTTGGTTGCCACCATTTTGTACATGACAAACTAAATCTTTGACAAATTGATGCGTCAATTGTCGCACTTTATAGTCAAACGCTATATTACCATCCTCCCATCTAATTAAATTGTTGAAGTCCACAAGTCGATTTTCCCTGACGGCACGAACAAACAACAGAAGAAACAAGGATGTAAATCTTTGCTGCCCATCAATAAGGTATTCATCCGTTATTCTGTCTGTAATATCCTTGATATACTGTGGTTTATAAGAATAAAGAAAACCCATATGCACATTTTCTAGACCATGAGCATAATGGCAATGCTCATCAACATGAGCACCACTTTTTATACTTTCAAGAAATGGTTTCAGAATTCTTTCTGAATTATCCTTACTTCCCCAAACATACTCTCTTTGGATTTCGGGGATAATAAAATCATGCAAAGAAAGAAGAGTGAGAAGGTTTTCATCACGTAAATATGCTTGTCTTTTCATCATTTATTCAAATATTCTTTTAATTGTGAAACAATGTATTGGCGTCTCTTAAAAATATCTTTCTTTGTCCACTGCTGCATATATGCGAAATCGCACCGCTGCTCAGGTTTTGCCATGACTTTTGTAAAAGCATCCAAGACATGGGGTCTAATATACTCTCCGTTTGAAGACTTCTGTACAATATCAAAATGCTTTTGAGAAAAGAAATCATTGCCATAGCTTCTATTAACCCTATCTTGTAGTAAACATACATTGCCTAAAGAATTAATGGGAACAATTTCTGTGGTAAGTTTTTTGTTAAACTTACATCTAAATCCTTCACTTTCCAAAAGCTGCCCTTTATATTTTTCAAAAATTTTCAACAAGTGTTCTTTTTTATCATCAGGATAGCCACATTTACCTGCCACCTCAATATAGTACATGACTGTTTCTTCATCAAATCCTGTTTCTAATGGCGTTTGAGGAAAAATGTGCTCCTTGTCTTCCTTTACTGCCACAAAATGTGAAGGATCAAGATTGGCTATAGGAAATTTACTTTCCTTTGAGCGTAAAATCCGTATGATATCACACAAGACCATTATTGGAACCATATTCGTATTATCACCATCATACCAATTCTCAGAAAAGTTCTTTTGCTCTTCAGAAAGTGAGTTTTCTGTATCTTCATTTTCACCAAGCGCAAGCTTTACGACCTCACTGTCTCTGATTTTTTTCTTCAATTCCTTTATAAAGGAGTTTTTATTATTGCCGTACCACAAATCGACCAAAGAAGAAAAAGTCAAATGAAGATGTATCGATGAATATAAAACCAAATGATAAAGTTCATCATCATTAAACCAATATTCAACTAATCTTTGCAAACTCTGCAGCTGCGCAAAAAACTCAGCGAAATTGTCTGCGTTTTCAAAATACTGAAGTTTTATCGTTCCACGACTATATTTACCTATCTCCTTGTCTATGGATAAGTAATCTTGCGCATTAGTGGTTTGGACATATAGTTTATAAAGCATGTCTATAGGATAATTATTTTCATCAAAAACAATATTTTCTCCTTTCGAATTTATATTTTTCACAAAAGTTCTATAGTAATTCTGTCTGTTACGATGCCCCCACCATCTATTAATTTCATCCAGTTTCAAACCATTCTTCACACGATTTTCATTAAGCATAACATCATGCTTTATCGTATCTTCAATATCTTCGTTCTCAATTCTGGCAACTCTTGTGATAATCATGGCACGAATTAAATCCGCCCCATCTAAAGATACTCTTTTTCCATTTAAATTATCAAAAAGCTCCAATTCTTGACTTGAGTTGATTTGAGGCAGATTAACAATCAACTTAACTCTATTCAAGATTTTCTCTTTCATTTCATCTTTGACCTCTTCATGTTCCTTGAACCAAAGCTGCATGGTTCTATATGCATTATACATATAGAAAATATCTTGATAGTTGTAATCATCATTTTCGCAAATACACAAATCATCCCAATCCAACAATTCCAAATTAGAAGTTGCTTGATTATTCTTGAATTTACTAAGATTCTTAGAAAATACATATTCATCCAAAAAGGCTTGCGATTCCTTTCGTATTTGATAATCTAACTTACCTTTCACAAGTTCATTTTCTCCTAAGAAGGAAAGCAATAAAGATAGAGTAGTAAGTCTCTGCTGCCCATCCACAACATTAAAATTTACTCCATTTCTTACTAACGTAATGTTTTGTAAACAATAAAACACATCACCATCTCCATGTGTTTGGAAAGCATTTATATCACAAAGCAATTGCTTAATATCCTTAGTCTTCCATTTATACCCACGTTGGTATGCTGGAATGATAAATTTCTCATTGCCATTCAAGTATTTACTAAAAATTTCTTTTACAGAATATATCAGTTCCATAATTCCCTTATTCTTAAAGCTGTTACACTAAAAAGATACATAAAATTGGTCTGTTGGCAACGAACCAATTTGAACTCTATACTTTTACCGAATATGTACGATTGCGATTAGCTCCTTCCGGAATAACATAGTCCAATGCAACTAACTGCTGAAGGTACTTTTTTGCACTTTCTTGACTCAATCCTATATATGTTGCAACTTTGTCAGAAGTGACATGAGGATTAGCCATAACATAACGATATATTGTTTCTATCTTTCCGTTTATCGGTAATTTATCGGTAATTTTATCGGTAATTTTATCGGTACTCATAGGGGTTGTCGGTAATTTATCGGTAATTTTATCGGTAATTGTAGGGTTTATCGGTAATTTATCGTCGGTTCTTCGAGTTATCGTCGGTTCTTCCATCACCATCGTCACCTCATTTTCCGCTGGTATCTCCAATACCATCTCCACTCTATCGGGATGGCTTACTTCTCGAATCGTGGGCAGACAATGCCAGCCGTTGTCACGCCATCCCTTCTCTATTACATCTGCACCGCTGCCACCCTTTTCACCGACACCGATAAAGACAAACATCTTCTGAAGAAGCGGATTGCGACATACGCTATGACCACCCTCCTCAAACTCCTCCTTGCTGACAAGCATCGTACCAGGATTAGACAAGACTATTCTATTGAAATACCTATCCACCGTGATGTTTCCCATCACTGTATAGGCACAATGAATGATACAGTTGGCAAATGCTTCTCTCACAGAGGTATGAGCTGTAGTAGTGTCTATGCGGTGCATGTTCTCATCCAAACGGAACGGCACGGGTAACGCTTGCTGCAACATAGGCAACACTCTGGTAAAAAACTGATAGAGATTGGCTTCCCAAGTGCCATCAGGATAAACACGATTGCTCCAACGCTCACCAGGAAACAGATTCAAACGCTCACGATAATCTGGAAAAAACTCAGGACAACACTCTGGGTCAGTGATACTATCCGTCTTACCAAACATCAGCATACCTGCTACCGTAAAACCTTCGGTAGATGTGGAGCGATCCTTACGATAAGCACCGATATGTTCCAAGAATGCCATGTCGTCCTCCTCTATCCAAGGATGGTTTTCATGATGGATATTATACACCCTACGGTAACGCTGCAAGGTGGATAAGTCAATGTCATTCAAGGAATAACCTCGTAAGATGCGAGAATCGGCACTCGACTTCAAGTTGTTGGCATCAGAAAACATTTGTCTCACCTCATCATCTGTACAAACATAATCTCCTTCGTGGCGACGACGGTATGTATTGCCAAATGGATTGAGTGTGAGATAGACAGGACGCAGATTATAAGCTGCACGAGGAACATGAAACACTAGAAGATAGCTTCCTCCTTCGGTTTGTATCTCCTCCACATCGCTTTCCATCAACAGAGGAATGCTGACACAAGCCTTGTTATGAGCATCATCCCAAAATTTCTTACGATAGTTTGTCACTTGCTCTTCTGTCAATCCATCAGGCATGAACTTTCCATTCTTTTCCTTTACTCCAAGCACCAATGTGCCGCCATTGGTATTGGCAAACGCAGAAAAAGAACTCCAGAAGGACTGTGGGAAACCTCCCTTTGCCGACTTATATTCCACCTCGGCTCCTTCTTGAAACCTAACCTTTAATTGTTCCTCTATCGTCATTGTCGTTTATTGTTTCAGTTAATCTTCTAAACGTCAACTTTTTACGTTTATTTTAAAATGCAAAGATACACTTTTCCGCCCGAACTTGCAAATATTTCTTATACTTTTTCGCCCGAACTTGTGAATATTTACACTTTTTCAAAAAATGAAATACAAAGTGCGTTGTCCTTTCACTTTTGGGACATTATATCTGATAATCAACACGTTATAGTGAAGGGAGATTGCAGAATTGGATGCTGAGCACTCTTTCTATCATACTGAGCTTGCGAGGTAGGACTTCTAAGCTTGCTAAAGCTAACCCTAAGTTCTAAGGGGGCTTTCCCTAGGCTTTTCGGGGGCTATCCCTAAGGATTAAGGGACACGAAATGCACTCCTTCGAGCTTCTCACTATAGTGAAACATATGTTTGGGCGTAGTGAGACTTATGTTTCACTACCGACAGACATAAGTCCGGGCGTAGAGAGAAGTTCACAGAACTGAGGTCCGTATCCCATTTTCCTTAGGTTTGCTCCCACTTGTTCTTAAATTTACTCTCACTTGTCCTTAGGTTTGCATCCCTTTGTTCTCAGCTTTACTCCCCATCAAGCTCAGATGCTTCCCAACTAAAATTGAATTTTGCCATCCCTCCCTTCACCTCCCTTCACTGTAACTCACTGATTTTCAATACAGCTTTGAAAAAAGTGAAGGGAAGTTTGTTTATATCACTAAAAAGTCGTAACTTTGCACGACTTTTCAAACAAACAAAAAGATATGAACAATACTGCGATTTTCAACAAGAAACATCATTATCGGGAACTCCTCGCCATCGGCATCCCCGTCATCATCGGACAGCTTGGCACCATCGTATTGGGATTCGCCGACACCCTCATGATAGGACATCATAGCACAGAGGAACTGGCGGCAGCTGGTCTCGTCAACAATATCTTCGCCCTCGTGCTTATCTCCTACATGGGCTTCTCATACGGCCTCACCCCTATCATCGGTCGCCTCTACGGCATGGAGCACACCGACGAAATCGGACAGAAAGTACGCAACTCATTCATCGCCAACATGATGGTGGGCAGCATCTTCACCCTGGCGATGATCATCCTGTACTTCAACCTCAACCATATCGGACAGCCAGAGGAACTTCTCTCGCTCATGCGTCCTTACTTTATCGTCAACCTCATCTCAGTACTCTTCGTCGGCGTCTTCAATACGATGAAACAGTTCCTCGATGGCATCACGCATACCAAGGTGGCGATGTGGGTGATGATTTGCGGCAACATACTGAACATCCTCGGCAACTGGATGCTCATCTATGGCGTGGGACCCTTCCCTGAGCTGGGCTTGCTCGGTGCCGGACTCTCCACCATGGGCAGCCGCATCTTCATGGCGGTGGTGATGGTGGCTGTGGTCGTCTTCGAAAAGAAATTCCAGCAATACCGACACGACATCATACACTCCTCGCTCAACAAGGCTGACTTCCGGGAGATGAACCGCCTGGGCTGGCCTGTGGCTTTGCAGTTGGCGATGGAGTCGGGAGCATTCTCGCTGAGTTGCGTGATGGTGGGATGGCTCGGAACGATTCCTCTCGCCGCCCACCAGGTGATGATTACCACCTCGCAGCTCTTCTATCTCGTGCTTTCGGGCATGGCTTCGGCAATGGCGATTCGTGTGAGCCACTTCGTGGGACAGAAAGATTTCAAGGCAGTACGTCAGAATGCCTACGACGGTTGGCGACTCAACCTGATGTTCTCCATCTTGATGGGTATCCCCGTGCTTCTCTTCCGTCATCAGATAGGTGGACTCTTCACCGACAATGTGGAAGTACAAGAGTATGTGGCAGTGCTCATCATCCTGATGATGGTATATCAGTTTGGTGACGGTTTGCAATATTCCTTCGCCAACGCCCTCCGTGGCATCGCTTGCGTGAAGCCGATGATGACCTACGCCTTCATCGCCTACTTTGTCATCTCCCTGCCGATGGGTTACGTACTCGGTTTCCCTTGCGGATTGGGCATCGTGGGCATCTGGATCGCCTTCCCATTCGGACTGACGACAGCTGGAGTGCTGTATTGGCATCGCTTCGAAAAGGAAGTGAAGAAAATGGAAGCTTACTCCATTATCAAATGAAGTAAGCTTCAAAGGTAGATGAAGCTTACTTCAATGGCTAACGAAAATACCGCAAAAAAATAGGACTATATCCGGCTCTCACAGCCAGGATATAGTCCAAATCATCTTTTCAGCTCATACATATATTTAGGATAATTCCTTATCCTCTCTTATACATGTATGTTATTTCTTAATAGTATTTATCTTATTTTGATGCTTACCCAAGAGAGGTTTACTCGTGGGTAGCAAAACGCTGTTCGGCAAGTTTCTCGTACTTGGTGCCGGGCTTGCCATAGTTGGCGTAAGGCCAGATGCTGATGCCGCCACGAGGAGTGAAGATACCCGTCACCTCGATGTACTTAGGATCCATCAAGGCTATCAAGTCCTTCATGATGATGTTGACACAGTCCTCATGGAAATCACCATGGTTGCGGAAACTGAAGAGGTACAGCTTCAAGCTCTTGCTCTCCACCATCTTCACGTCAGGGATGTAGCTGATGCGAATCTCCGCAAAGTCAGGCTGCCCCGTGATAGGACAAAGCGATGTGAACTCAGGGCAGTTGAAACGTACCCAGTAGTCATTGCCCGGATGCTTGTTGACAAAAGTCTCCAGCACCTCTGGCGCATAGTCCATCTTATATTGAGTCTTGGCACCCAGTGCCTTCAATCCATCTTCTTTTCTATCCATCTTGAATAACCCTTTTTACTTTTTTACCTTATTACTTTTCCCTTAGTTGAGACTGAAAATCTTAAACACATTGTATGAGATGCCATTGTCATAGACATCCTCACCCTCATGCTTCTTCAAGGTCTTGACCACACGGATGGTGATAGGCAACACCACAATCTCGTATGCCGTCTTGAGGATGACCTGCCAGAACATCAACCATGGCAACTCTGAAGCAGGAACGACTCCACCGAGTGCCAATGGGAAGAAGATGACACTGTCGCAGCTCTCACCAGCCACCGTACTGAGGATGGCACGTGCGGAGAAATGCTTGCCTCCATCTCTAATCTTCATCACACTCATCACATAGGCATTGGCAAAGGAACCTACGATAAATGCCACGAAAGAGGCGGCAGCGATACGAGGAGCCAAACCGAAAACGGCATGGAAACCAGCGTCATTGGTCCAATAAGGTGCCCCAGGAATGGCATCGCAGATAGCGCCGAGAGCCACAAAGAAGAAGTTCATGGCGAAACCTGTCCATATCAGCAAGCGAGCTTTCTGATAGCCCCACACCTCACATACACAGTCGTTGATGATGTAACTTACTGGGAATACGATTAATCCACCTGTCAGTGAAACCGTTCCAAACGCAATTTGCTTTGTTTCGAGCACGTTTGCTGCAATGAGACAAACGCAGAAGAGGATGCTGAAAAGCATAAACAGCACACTCACTTGAGTTGTTTTCTTTTCCATTTTTCTTGTTTTTTACGAGGTTTATCAAGCACTCGGGTTATTGCCTGGCATCTTGTCGAAAGCCGCTGATGCGAAAGCGGTTGCAAAATTACAACTATTTTTCGACTCCACCAAATTTTTCTCGAACAAAACCTATTTTGTTCCCTTTTCGGACATCAGAATACCTTGTTCCTTTATCAAATATAACCAAAAATAGGGCGATGCCTCCTCGACATCGCCCTATATATATAATAAGGTATAATTCCTTATCATCTTGTATGGTTTAGCTACCAAGCATTACTCAGCAGCCTCTTCCTCCTGACGGTCGTCAACATTGTCGCCCTGTGTAGGAGCCAAAGTTGCCTTGAAGTCTGTGATACCGTTCTTGACGAGGATGTTGTACCACTGGAGCAACTTCTTGATGTCGCTGTCGTGTACACGGTCACGGTCATAGTTTGGCAACACCTCAGCGAAGTAGTCGTGCAATTCCTGTGCAGAGCACTTCTTGTAGTTGAGGCTGCTTACCTGGCTGTTCTCCTTCTTGCCTACGCTCTCCAAAACTTCCCAGAGTGCGATTTCATCAGCGTCGGTGTACATAGCGATGTCGCCAAGGCTTGTCACACGATCGGTAGCGAAAGCTGGAAGACGCTTGTGAGTCTCATCAATAGCCTCAACGATGAGGTTTCTGTTTCCACGAGATACCAATTTATAAAGGCCTGGTTTGCCTGCAATTGAAAGAATTGTTTCCATTGTTCTCTATTATTATTTTATTTTTTTACTTGTTGTCTCTTTGTTTGGGTAAGATTTCGTCATAGCGAAAATCTACCTTTGAGAAAAGTTTTGAAGCAGCAGTGCTACCTGTGCTTCCACGTCCTCCTTGCCATCATTGATGATTTCGAAGTGACTTTGGCTCACCACCTCGTCCTGAGGCAACTGGGCGTCTATCCACTCCCTCGCCTTCTCTTCGGAGATATGGTCTCGCTGCATCACCCGATGCAAACGAACTTCAGTGGGAGCCGTGACACAGACCACCACATCGAAATGGGTGCGATGGATGAATCCACTCTCGAAGAGGATGGCACTTTCGAGCCAATCGTAGTCGCTCTGCTCGAAGTCACGAGCCACGGCTGGATGAACCACCTCATTGACAGCCTGCTTGTTTGCCTCGCTAGCCAAGAGGAACTTCGCCAAGACGGGTTTCTGGAGCACGCCATCCACATAGACCTCGTCGCCCACCAATCTCATCAAGTCGGCTTGCAACTGGGCATCGGAGCGCATCAGTCGTTTGGCTGCCGCATCGCAATCATAAACCCGAATGCCATGCTTCTCCAAAGCTCGACACACATAGCTCTTGCCACTTCCGATTCCTCCCGTTATCGCCACCTTCATAAGCCGTCAGCCCAATTTATTATTTATCATTTATTATTTATCATTTAGATCACTGCTGTTCGAGCAGATAATCGACCTTGTCTAGCTCCAACTTGGCCTTACTCACCGAACTTGGCACACTTCTCAGTTGCAATGTGCATTTGTCGGAAGGATTCTCAGCCAAGGCCTGGTAATCGACTACCACATTGAATTGCTCAGGGCGAATCATTCTAAACTGGCTGGCACCTATTGTAAACCGCACGGTTACCCTCGATGGGAAAGTGCGCAGCACCATGCCTGCCGGCATATTGACCGCAGAGACTGGCACTTCGATGGATTCCTCCGTCAGCACATCGGGATAAACCGACAAGCGCACTGTGCTAGGAACCAACTTGACACCACGAATCTTCTGCAGACGAACATTCTGATGAATCGTATCCTGCAAATTGCGATAGTTGAATGGTTCTATCTCCACATACTTCAGTTCATCGAGTACCTTCTTGTTGGCATACGCCGTCACCATCATTGGCGAGAACTCCGTATGAGCCAGATAGTACGACTTGCTCGTAGAAATCTTGCCACGGAATCTGATCGGTACTTTCTTCGAAGCACCATAGGTGAAGTAGAAGTCCAACTTCTCCGGCTTCACCGACAAAAGTTTGCTGGAGCCATAGAGCTGCGACTGCACCTGCTTGATGATGTCGGCAGCCGGGATGGCACCATGCCCTTGGTCTTCGTTGGCATAAGTGGCGAACTTGAAGGTAAGTGGTCGGAACCAATGCCCATACTTATAGGTGACGAGCGTGAATCCCTTGTCTCTCACGGTAACTTTCACCGTGTCGGCAGGTTCATCCGTCATCACGGCATTCCTTGGCATTCCGACTAAGCGCACAGGTACCTTTAGCTCTTCCTCGTAGGTCTCATTGAGTGCCATCATCAACCAGAAGGCACCGCTGAGCAAGAGAAAGAACAAAAAAATCAGAAACTCCTTGTTCAGCGAACTGAACAAAAAGTTTCCAACTACCTTGAATATTTGATTTTGCCTACGCATTTACCTGAGCAGTAGCATCAGCAAACACGTAGTTCTTAGCTACAGTGATTACCACACCACGAGCCACCTCTACATCTACAGTGTTCTGCTCCAAGTTGATGTGCTTCACGGTGCCATAAACGCCACCGCCAGTAACTACCTTAGAGCCTTCCTGCAAAGAGTTCTGGAATTTACGGATTTCCTTCTGCTTCTTCTGCTGAGGACGAATCATGAAAAACCACATGATAGCGAAGATTGCTACCATCATGATGAGGAAGCTCATGCTGCCACCACCTTGTGCTTGTGCTTGCAATAATAAGTTCATATTCTTTATATATATAATAATGTGTAATTAATTCTATTAATCTCTGTTGCTCCACTGAAGATTATCTTCTGTGCTCCTTGCGAGCAGGCAATTCCTTGAGAATGATGCCCTTGTCGATGAGGAAACGTCCGATATTGTCGAGCATTCCGTTGACGTAACCACCACTGCGGTGTGTGCTGTATGCCTTGGCAAGATCCACATACTCATTGATGGTAACAGTTGCTGGAATATTAGGGAAGTTGACCAACTCGGCGATGGCAATCTGCATGATGACCACGTCCATGTAAGCCAAGCGAGAGAAATCCCAGTTGCGAGAAGCATCGCTCATATATCTCTGATACTGCTCACCATTCAAGATGGTAGAACGGAAAAGCTTGCGAGCGAAGTCACGATCCTCAGCGTCCTTATACTCTGGCAACAACTCCTGGTTGGCCTTGTTGTCTGGGTCGAAACGCTTGATGGTCTTGAGTACGAAGGTATCTACGATGTCCTTGTCGTCATTCCAGTAGAGACTCTTCTCTTCGAGGAGTGCATCCAAGTCGTCATTATTCATCACAAACTGCTTGTAGAACTTGCGCCAAGCCTCACGGTCATCCTCATAGCTGTCAGCCTCTGCTGCCATGTAGTCCAGGAAGACTTCACTGGAAGAGATGTTGGTGTAAAGCTTACGTACGAACTCGATGTCGTCGTCCCAAGATGAGTTTTTCTCGCTCACCCATTCAGCCAACATTTTGTTTTCCTCCAGTTGTACTGCGAAGCGATTGAAGGCAAACCTCTGTGAAGGAGCCTCTGTTCCCTCACGCTGAGCACGAGCCACCTCTAGGTCGTAACGCTTACGAGCCTCCTGGGTTACAGCCACGATGAGTTGCAACATGTAGTTGTACAAGTCGTACGCCTTTGAAAGACTAAACAACAACTCCTTCTCAGCATTATCCATGTTGTGATTGCCGTTTTGATAGTATGCATAGGTTAACTGCACAATCTTTCTTCTAATTAAATCCCTATTAATCATTCTCTAATAATTTAAAGGTTTAAATTCATTACTGTCATACTTTGACACGGCAAAAATACATATTTTATAGGAAACACGCAAGAAAGTGGGGTATATTTTCTACTTTTTTAAGGATAAAGAGGCACTTTGCCCCTCATATTCGGCACAAAATGACATAATTAGGCATTTTTTAGTCCAAAAATTTGCTCATTCCAAGTAATTGTTGTAATTTTGCACCCGCTTTTGCAAAGCTTATCCGTGTGATGGCGAGTTAAGGCACTAATTATTAATACACTTAATTTAGAGTAACACAAATGAAAGAGATTAATGTAACAGGTCAGAAGCGTACAGACCTTGGCAAGAAAGCTTCTAAGTCATTGCGTAAGGAAGGTTTCATCCCATGTAACCTTTATGGTGAGAAGAAGGATGCAAACGGTGCTCCTGAGGCTATGTCATTCGCAGTTCCATTCACTGAGTTGCGTAAGATCATCTACACTCCTCATGTATATGTAATCAACCTCATCATCGACGGTGAGAGCCACACAGCTATCATGAAGGAGATCCAGTTCCACCCAACAACAGATGCTCCTCTGCACGTTGACTTCTACGAGGTGAACGATCAGAAGCCTATCACTATCGGTATCCCAGTTAAGTTGGTAGGTCTTGCACAGGGTGTACGTGATGGTGGTCGTATGAACCTCTCTATCCGTAAGATCAACGTTACTGCTCCATACCAGCAGATTCCTGAGCACCTTGACATCGACGTTACAGCCCTTAAGATTGGCAAGAGCATCAAGGTTGGCGAGTTGAGCTTCGAGGGCTTGGAGATCGCTACAGGCAAGGATGTCATCGTATGCTCTATCAAGATGACACGTGCCGCTATGTCTGCTGCTGCTAACGCACAGGCTTAATCAAATAGCACATTAGCACATTTAATAGAAAAAGAAAGCGCACGCGTCATTATGACGAGTGCGCTTTTTTGTTTCAGCACATCGATTCAATCAGAGAATCAATCAACCATTGATCATTAATAATTAATAATTAAAGAAGTGGACAAATACTTGATAGTGGGTCTTGGCAATCCCGGACGCGAATACGAGATGACACGTCACAACACCGGATTTATGGTAGTCGACGAGTTGGCCAATAAGCTCGGTGTAACTTTCGAAGACAAGCGTTATGGTTTTGTAGCCGAAGCATCAATTAAGGGACGCAAGGTGTTCATACTGAAACCCACAACATACATGAACCTCAGCGGCAACGCTGTGCGCTACTGGCTTCAGAAGGAGAATATCGAGCAGAGCCGTATGCTCGTCATCGTCGACGACCTCTCCATTCCGCTTGGCGACTTCCGTCTGAAAGGCAACGGCTCTAACGGCGGCCACAACGGACTGGGCAACATACAGCAGCTCATCGGACAGCAGTATGCACGTCTGCGTATGGGCATCGGTGCCGACTTCCAGCAAGGACAGCAGGTAGACTGGGTGCTCGGCAAATACGACGACGAGGACATGAAGACTCTGCAGCCGTCAATCGACATGGCGGTAGAGATAATAAAGAGTTTCGTACTTGC
>OIYR01001006.1_pt1 | contig 15081 bp, 10 predicted proteins | sample 1588221 | NCBI WGS metagenome assembly OIYR01 (sample SAMN03283292) | human gut metagenome | biome: human-associated habitat; material: feces | host: Homo sapiens | place: Peru | collected 2012 | reverse complement strand
AAGTTTAATATATTTATTTTATAGTATTATTTTATTAAAAAAGGAAAGTGGCAAAGAATATAAAAATTATAATAAAGGAATTATTTTCTTAATAATAATATATTTAATAGCTAATAGTTTATTCGCTATGTTTATTCCTGGAAAGTTAGATGATTATTATATATGTCCTAAATATGAAGAAAAAACTATAAAATTAATAGAAACACATTATTATGGATATGATAATTATTACTATAATTATAAAGAATATATATTACATATTTATAAAAAGAATAATCAAGCAATTATAAAAGATGAACAAAATAATAAAACAATAGATATTAATATTAAAAATGTTGAAAGAGTCGTAGTAATAGATGATAACATACTTATAATAGCAAGTAATAATACAAACTATAAATTATATTATAATAAATTAACAGATTTAGAAAATATAAATAATTTTATATCTTTTGATATACCATATTCAATTGCTTTAGGTTATTTACTTGATGCATCCACGAATATAAAATATCCAATGATAAAAAGTAGTGTAAATGATATATTTATTATTGAAAGTAATAAGTTATATAAAGTTAAAGAAAGCTAGTTAACTCTAGTTTTTTTGTATTATTTTTTTTAATTTTCTCAAACTAATAAAAAGCGTTATCAAACAATTGTTAATTATAATAATCTATGGTATTATATCCAATGGAGGTACCTAATGCAAATAGAAAATTTTGAAGACTTAATAAATAAAACTAATCTACGAGGATACGTAAACATATCTGATATTGTCAAAGGAAAAAACTATGATAAAGAAAAAATCTCATTTATAGAACAAAAAGAAACTGAAGGTTATTATAGTACCTTAAAAGCCTTTCATTTCGAGGTTGATTCTGAATCAAAACCAACATATTATGATGTAACTATAGTAATTGAAAACAATAAAGAAATAGTTAGAACTACATGTGATTGTAAAGCTTATCGTAATTTTCAAAGTTGTAAACATATCGGGGCAGTATTTGTAAATTATTATGAAATTCTTTTTAAAGGATCCATCATAAATATTCATAAAATAACAGAAAATATCTTAAATAAATTTATCCCCGATGAAAACATTCTTATAAAAAAAGAATTACAAGTTTGTTTAATTATAAATACCACTGAAAAACTAAGTAACTATTATTATTCAAGATCTTATACTGACTTTAATGTAAAAATAATGCTCGGAGAAAATAAATTATATACTTTAGGAAATCATGCTAGTGCTTTTAAAGTAGTTTATGAAAATGGATTCGGAGAAGTATACTTTGGTAAAAATTTTACTTATAATCCCGAAAAATATTATCTTTCAAATAGTTCTAAAAAAATAATCGAAGCTTATTTAGATATATATAATGATTATTATTTAAGGAGTATATCAGTGGCTAACTTTAAAACTTTTTTAAATAAAGTAAAAGATGTATCTTTCGTAGTTAATAATTATGAAATAGATAAGATAAAAGAAACGTTTCCTATTTCTTCAAATTTAGTTAAAAACAATGAATCCTATGAACTCGATTTTGATTTAGAAAACATTGAATGTATAATAAATAATGATTATGAATATATTCTTTACAAAGGAAATTTATATCATTTAAATTCCAAAGAACAAGAACTAATCGAAGAATTAAAAGAAAATAACTTAAATAAATTAGTTATTGATAAAGAAAATATGCATAATTTTACTAAAGGCCTATTAGGGCTAGTAAGAAAAAATCTCACTATAGATTCATCTGTAACAGATATAGTTTTACCTACAAATATTAACACAAAATTATATTTTGATTTAAGAACTAATTATATTCTTTTAGATATCTTATTTAAATATGATGAAAAAGAGATTAATTATTTTGATAAATCAGATGATGTTTTGCGAGATACTGATTATGAAACTAAAGTCTTAAACGATATTATAAAAATGGGCTTTGAAATAGATAATAATAAAATAGTTTTAAAAGACCTTGAAAAAGAGGTTGAGTTTTTAGAACAAGGGTTAGAAGAATTAGCTACCAAATATGAAATATTTACAACTGAAAAATTCAAAGGAATTAATATTAAGAAAAAGACATCAATTACATCAATGTTTAAAATTGGTCAAGATAACATCTTAAGCTATAATTTTAATTTAGAAAACATAAATAGTGATGAACTTGTAAATATTTTTGATAATATAAAAAATAAAAAGAAATATTATCGTCTTAAAAATGGTGATATTCTAAATTTAGAAGATGAATCTTTACAAGAACTAAGTAACTTAAAAGATGATTTAGAACTAAGTGATGCCGAAATAATCAGAGGAAGAGGAACCATTTTAAAATATAGAGCAATATATTTAGATAGTTTAAAAAATACAAAATATAATATTATTAAAACCGATAATTTATTTGACTCATTTATTAATAAATTTTATAAATATAAAGATATTAATCTAACATTAGATGAAAATGAACTAAGTATCTTAAGGGATTATCAAAAAACTGGAGTTAAATGGTTATATACGTTATCCAAAACAGGCTTCGGAGGAATTTTAGCAGATGAAATGGGCTTAGGTAAAACAATTCAAGTAATTTATTATCTAAAACAAATGCTTAAAGACGATAGCAGTAGTAAATTTTTAATCGTGGTTCCAACATCACTAGCTTATAACTGGGATCATGAATTTGAATATTTTGCTCCATCAATAAAAAGACAAATTTGTCTGGGATCAAAAGATAAAAGAATTAAAATGTTAACAAACTTAAATGATACAAATGTAATAATTACTACTTATGGTTTACTCCGTGAAGATGAAGAACTATATGAAAATTTAAAATTTAATACAATGATTATAGATGAAGCTCAAAATATTAAAAATAATATGGCGGGGATAACTAAAGTTGTTAAAAAAATCAATGCTGATACAAAATTTGCCCTAACTGGAACTCCATTAGAAAATTCAATTCTAGAATTATGGAGCATATTTGATTTTATTATGCCAGGTTATTTATCAAATTTAACTAAATTTCAAAGTAAATACAAGATAAAAGATTTTGATGAAGATAGCGACATATTAATTAAAGGTTTAAGTAAACAAATAAATCCTTTTATATTAAGAAGAAAAAAACAAGATGTAGTAAAGGAACTACCAGATAAATTAATAAATGATATTTATATTGATTTAAAAGATGAACAAAAGAAATTGTATGTAGCAGAGTTAGAAAGAGTAAAAGAAGAGATGGAAAAAGTTATAGAAAATGAAGGCATGAATAAAGCTCGATTCTTAATTTTACAACTCCTTACTAAGTTAAGACAACTATGTATAGATCCTAAAATAATTTATGAGAATTATAGTGATGGATCAAATAAAATAGATCAATTAGAAAGTATTGTAAATGAATATATAAAAAATAATCATAAAATATTAATATTTTCTTCATTTAAAACAGCATTAAATATTGTTAAAGACAAATTAAATAAAGCAAAAATAAAAACATTTATGATTGATGGTAGCGTTAAGGCTAAAGATAGAATGAAAATGGTTGATGAATTTAATGAAAATGATGAGGTAAAAGTATTTTTAATAATGTTAAAATCTGGAGGAACAGGTCTTAACTTAGCTACTGCAGATGTTGTAATTCACTTAGATTTATGGTGGAATCCTCAAGCAGAAAATCAAGCAACGGATAGAGCTCATAGAATAGGGCAAAAAAATACTGTTGAAGTAATTCATTTAATTACCAAAGGAACTATCGAAGAAAAGATTCTTGAACTTCAAAATAAAAAAAGAGTTTTAAGTGATAAATTAATTGATGGAGAAATTCGTGATAAAAATATCTTATCAGAACTTACAAAAGAAGACATCAAAAATTTATTATCATACGAAAACAAGGATTAAAAAAAGAAATGTTAATTTAGCTCACGAACTAAATGCATTTCTTTTTCATTTTTAAATATTTTTTCTAGTAGTTGATACTGTATAGCTAAATCAAGTGCTAAAGTTACCATAACCTCTTTAGCTTTAGTATAGTCATTACATACAATTTTTTCTTCACCATTTGCTAAAGTATATGTTTTCATGTTATGATTATCAATTTTTATGTTAGGTATTTGATCTGGATGAATTTGATAAATTCTATTGTGTAACCTTGGTGAACCTACGAATAAAGTAATTTTATTTAAAGGATCCACAACAAGTTGAGTTCCTGCAAAACCCGGAGACATAAATGATTTACCAGATAACGGAGGATATACAGATAAAAATGCTGGATCAGGTTGTTTTAAATAAACAAGGGAACCATAAAATCTAGTATATTTATCATCATCTTTAAACCCAGTTTCTGTATTACTTATTGAAAATAAACTTTCTTTAGAAATAATTTCTTCATTAATTAAAGCTTTAGCAAATTTAATCATATCATTTTTAGTAGAAAAATAACCAGCATGCCCCGGAGCAATTCCATCTAATTCACCAATTGCGATAGCTTTCGGATCATGTGGTGTCCCTGGTATATTGGCATAATTTATTTTATAGTTTCCATCTTTAAAAACAATCGTAGATAAATTTTCATTGGCAACTCTTTCTAATTTATTTTTTGGCACAATTAAATGTGTATCTTCCATTTTAGCTTTTTTAAAAATTATCTCGTTAACAAATTCATCAAAAGTCATTTTACTAACTCGTTCAACAACAATTCTTAAAATCATTGCTCCCATATCTGTATAAGCATTTGTAACATTTTGATTTTCATCTAGATGTGCACTATAAAGTATTTGTAATGCCTCATCTTTATTTTTAGCACTATCAACTCTTTTATCAGTTACTATTCTTACTCTAAATTTTAATAAATCATAGATTGATACACCATTTAATTTATTAAACTCAGGTACATATTTTTCTATCGAATCAAATACATCTATTAATCCAGCTTCTTCCAATGCTAAAATTGCTACAGTGGTAAAAGTTTTTGAAGAAGACGCTAAATCAAAAATTGTATCCTGTTCAATAGGCAATTCTTCTTTAACTATTTTTCCATCTTTAATAGTTACCTCTTGTCTTAAGCCACATAAAACGGTATCTCTAGTCTTAAATGTTCCAAAATCGAGTAAAACCCCCGGAGTAATTTTAGTATCATTAACAAAAATATCCATAATCTCTTTTAAACCACTATTTAAAAATAATTTTAATCTCAATGTTGTTAGACTAGCATGTGGATTTTCTCTGATTGTATCAAGAACAGGCTTTAAAATTCTTTCATAATCTTTTGCACTATAAATATCTTGTAGTAAAGGTATTGATGTCTCATTTTGATTTTTAAGTAGTTCATTAATATATCTTTTATAAGTTAAATATGCATGCATTTTATTACCTCCTTAAAAATTTAGGTTTATTATATTAACTTTATGCTTTTTTGTCAAATTTTATAATGCATTATTTGGCAATATGTGGTAAAATGGAAATGGTGGAAATATGAAAAAGACAGAAACGAAGGAAATTGTAAAAAGCACAGAATTTGCTAATACAATTTTTCAAATTAGACAGGAAAGAAATTTAACTCAAAAAGATCTCGGAGAAATAATTGGTGTATCCGATAGAACAATCTCAAAATGGGAAAACGGCACAACTGTACCAGACTTATGTCAAATAAGAAATATATGTAAAAAGTTAGAGATATCTCCAAGTTTATTAATTAAATCTGAAAAGAAATTTGTTGATGGACTTGGAAATCTTAAAAGAAAAATTGGTAAAGCACTAAATTATGTTTTACACAACATCTTCCTTATAGGTTTCATCTTAATATTCATTTTGCTACTGATTTATTTTATAAATAATTTCAATTCTGTAAAAATATATAGCTTAAAATATGATAGTGAAAACATTTCAATAGAAAATGGTTACTTCTTTAAAACTAAAGTAACAAATATTTTAATAATCAATGATATTAAAGTAAATAAGATAAAGTATAATCCAACAGAAATAGAGTTACAATTATACACTTATGTAAACGGAGACAAAAAAATCTTATATACATCAAATAATCTTAATAACATATACATCGAAGAAAATAATTCAGGTTCAGACTTATTAGGCAAGGATACTATTGAAAGTATTAAAAGAAATTTATATTTAACAATTCAAACTAAAGACGAAAATGATAATACTTATAATTATGAATGCAAAATAACTTTTAAAGAAAAATATAACAATAATAAATTATCCTACAAGGAATATATTAAAAAAAGTGTATATGAGACAATGAGCCTACCAGTTGAAGGTTCGTCTCATTTTTCGCATGATGTAAATATAGAGAAAACAGCAAAAGCAAGTAGCAAAGCAAATTCTAAAAACAAGCTTGAATCTTTAGGTTATGATTATGATGAAGAAAAAGATTTATATACAAAAGTTGTTGATGAAAATACAATAATATATTATAAGCATAATACAGAAATAATAGAAATTAGAAAAAAATCAAAAAATAATTCAAAAAATATTGTCTATTATTATAATTTACAAAAAATATGCTTAAATATAACAAACGACAATAGTATAGTAACTTTGCATTTAAGATACGACGTACCTACAAATAAGACAGAATGTTTTGTTGGTGAATGCATTAATTATCGTAGTGATTTAAACCAGGTTCTCAGGGCTTATCGTGAAATAAAACAAATTCTCCAATAAGGAGAATTGCAACTCCCGTGATTTTCTATTTATTTTTTCGACAATGTTTGATACGATGAATTTGGAACAGAAAGGAGGTGCAATTGAACAGCTTGAAAAAAAGTATTATTGCACTAACAATAATGCTTAGCGCATTTTTAATAACTAATGTTAAAGGTGCTACATTAACTGAAGCAGAATACAACAGATTAAAATTAGTATTTAATGATTTTAGAATTTCAGCTATGAGTGATGAGGATGCTCAAAAATTTTTATCAACTGACCTCGAACATAATAAAAAAGTGAGCAAATATTATAAGGTAACAGAAACAACTAATGGAACCACAACAACGGAAGTCAGCAAAGAAGAAGCAACAAATGCCGCAAATAATATTCTTATGACTCGATCTGTATCACATACAACAAGTTACAAAAATCTAGAAATTTCTGCGATGGAATCTGGTACAAATGCATATTTAATTGATGTAACAGTATTATGGTTGATATCTCCATATATAAAATCTTATGATGTTTTTGCTATGAGAACAGACGACGCAACGATTATCGAAGGAACACAACAAGGAACTCAAGGCTACATTTATAAGAATGGTTCATCTGGAGTCGTTGACTATTCCTATAATGGCACAAATATGGTTAAAGCATCTAATGGATTTGGAATATCTATGAATTTGGTTGATGCAGCCAATACATATCAATGTTATATTAATGCTTATGTAAGAGCAACAACATAATGGGCAACAGTATATGGAAGCTATCAACATGCAGCAACTAACGTAACCTTAGCACAATCTAAATCGTACACAATAAGCCATAACGGTTACGGAAAAGTTATTAATTTTGCTACAGCTGTTCAAAACCATTATGATGTAATGCAAGGAGTATCAATCGCCCTTGATTACACAGCCTAAGAATATTTGGTACTCACCATCAGAAAAATTTTCTATGCGGGCTATTTATATTAAAAAATACTCAAACAATTTATTAACATAATAGGAACTATAAGAAAACATATAAAATAAGGCCGGTTAATATTTAAAGCCCATAGAAATTACAACATTTAGAGCTTACACCGTGGATAATAACCATCTTTTAAATTAATTTGTAATAATTAAAGACTACCATTCATACGATTACAATAGAAAAATGAAAGATGGTGGATTATGGAAAAAGAAAAAATTATATCATCAATAGCCAAGCGTGGGAATGGTGAAATCTATTTAGGAGTAGTCGGAGCTGTTCGTACAGGTAAATCAACATTCATTAAAAGATTCATTGAAAATCTTGTTGTACCAAATATAACAGATGAATATGAAAAGAAAAGATGTTTAGATGAAATACCTCAAAGCGCACAAGGAAAAACAATTATGACTACAGAACCTAAATTTGTGCCGAGTAATGGTGCCACAATAACTGTCAACGAATTCGAAACAAGCATCAAGTTAGTTGATTGCGTAGGTTATGTCATTCCAGATGCTAATGGTTTTGTTGATGAGGAAGGAAATCCTAGGATGGTTAAAAGTCCTTGGTTCGAGGACGCGATTCCATTCGTAGAGGCGGCCGAAATAGGAACAGAGAAGGTCATCAAAGATCACGCAACAATAGGAATTGTTGTCACAACAGATGGTTCATTCGGCGAAATCAAGAGGGAATCCTATCTTGAAGCAGAAGAAAAAGTAGTTAGTGAATTAAAAAACATAGGAAAACCATTTATAGTTATATTGAACAGTATTCACCCTACAAATACTGAGACTCAAGAACTAGCTAGAAGTTTAATGGATACTTATGATGTTCCGGTCATGCCAATAAGTGCGGAATTAATGAATGAAAAAGAAATAATGGAAATCTTAAAAACAGCATTATATGAATTCCCAGTACTAGACATCAAAGTTTCTATACCTGAATGGGTTCATGTTTTACCAAACACCAATGAGATTAAACAACATTATATTGAAAAAATTAGAGAAAGTGTTATAAGTGTAGAAAAAGTCAAAGATGTGGATTATATCTTGGAACACTTCAAAGAATCAGAATATATTAATAACTCCTTTATATCTGAACTCGATGCATCCACAGGAACTGTTACCATAACACTCGACAGTTCAAATGAATTATACACTGAGACACTTAAAAATCTAATGGGAGACATGGTAACTACTAAAGCAGGACTTCTTAAAATATTTGCTAATTATGCCGAAGATAAAGAAGAAATGGACTCTCTAAAAGGGGCTATTAAAATGGCCAAAAGTACTGGCTACGGAATAGTTTACCCAGGGATTAGAGAATTAAAACTACAGACACCTGAACTAGTAAAACAAGGAAGCAGGTATGGCGTTAAACTTAAAGCTGTCGCTTCAAGTATACATATGTTAAAAGTTGATGTAGAGTCTACTTTTGAACCCATCATAGGTAGCGAAATTCAATCTAAAGAATTAATTGATAGATTAATGAAAGATTATGAAAATGACGCTTCAAGTATTTGGAAAAGTGAAATATTTGGTAGAAGCTTAGAAGCTATTGTTCAAGAAGGAATACAGGCTAAACTAAGTATGATGCCAGATAACACAAGATATAAACTTAAAGAGACGGTATCAAAAATCGTTAATAAGGGATCAAATACTTTAATTGCAATAGTTATTTAGCTATTGCTTTTCAGTTTTAAAAATGGTAGAATACATGTTACTTTCGGAGGTTTTGTATGGATAAGGTTTATAATTTTACAAACGAATTTGTAGCAGTGTATCCTAGATTATATAAAATGGATAATGCAAATATTCTATCAATATTAGGTAGTGGAGACCAATATTTTACAGCTATATTAAATGGTGCAAAAAATGTGGATGTCATAGATATTAATAAAATTAGTTGGTACTATTTTGTCTTAAAATTTATGGCAATAAAACATTTAAGTTATCAAGACTTTATAGATTTTTTTATAGTATCTAAAATAGATAATTTAAAAGTTTACAAGTATCTTAGAGAATCCTTACCTAACGATGTTAAATCATATTTTGATAAATTATCATTTTTAAGAATAAAATTTTCTAGTATAATAATTAATAGTCAATTATCATCTTTATTTAAACTAGATGAATATAAAAGATATATACCATATATGAATGAAGAAGATTATTATAAATTACAAGGAAAATTAAGAAACATTTCTTTACCTAATTTTTATCAACAAAGTTTTGAAGATTTCTTAAAAAGTAATAGTGGTAATTATGATTTAATGCTTTTATCAAACATTTATCATTGGTTAAGTTTTGAACCTATAGAATTTAAATGCCTTTTAAAAAAAGCAAATGCTGGGGTAATTCAAGCTTTATATACATGGAATTATACTCATGAAGTTGCTGAATTTGTAGATTTAGGATTTGAAATTTCTTCTGTACCACCAGTTAAAAGAAGTGAGTTTACAAAAGAAAATTTTGTCTTAACTTATAAAAGAACTAAGTAATATTCTGAAAATATTGCTTTTTTTTTTATAAAATAATATAATTAATTAGGTGATTAAAATGTATGAAAATAAAAAGATATTAATTCTAGGAGCTGCCAAAAGTGGAATTGCGGTTGCTAGATTATTAACAAATAGAAATAATGATATAACCATAACAGATTTAAATGAGTTAAAAGATTCAGTTAAAGAAGAGTTAAGTAATTTAAATATAAAAGTAATAATAACTAAAAATCAACTTGATTTAATAGACTCATCATGGGATATAATAATTAAAAATCCTGCTATTATGTCAACAAGTCCTTTAATAAAGAAATGTGAAGAACTAAGTCTTCGGGTTGAAAATGAACTTGAGGTGGCTTATCATTTTCTTCCTAAAAACATAAAAATAATCGGAGTAACTGGTTCAAATGGAAAAACTACCACTACAACAATTATTTACAATATGTTAAAATGCTTAGGAAAAAGTGTAGTTCTCGGAGGAAATATTGGAACACCTCTAGCACATTTAGTATCAGAAGTTAAAGATGGTGACATTCTATTATTAGAAATAAGTGATCATCAACTATGTGATATACATGATTTTAAAACGGATATAAGTGTTCTTACAAATATTTGTCCAACTCACTTAGATTATCATGGAACATATGAACATTATAAAATGACTAAAGCTAAAATATTTAATAAACATACAGATAAAGATATAGCAATTATTAATGATGAAAATATTGATGCTTTAGAAGTAAGTAAAAATATTTTATCACACAAAAAATATTTCAGTAGTAATAATAATGAAGAAGCAAATGCTTATTTAAAAAATAATGAAATATATTTAGATAATAACTTTGTTTTATCAATTGATGATATTAAACTAAAAGGTATACATAATTATGAAAACATCATGGCTGCTTTATTAGTTTGTCAAGGGTTTGGTTTAGATATAGAAAAAGTAAAAGAATTTTTAAAGAATTTTGGTGGTGTAGAACACCGTTTAGAGTTTGTAAGAAATTATGAAGGTGTTGATTTTTACAATGATTCTAAATCAACTAATCCAACATCCACGATTACAGCTTTAAAAACATTTGATAGACCAATTCACCTTATTTTGGGGGGCTTAAATAGAAATCAAGATTATCATGAATTAGATGAATACATAAAAAATGTAAAGTACATTTATGCAATAGGTGAGGTAACAGATATGGTTTATGAATATGCCAAAAGTTTAAATATACCATGCTTTAAAGGATATACCTTAAGTACTGCCATGGAATTTTTAAAAAATAATATAAACAAAGATGAAATTGTTTTACTATCCCCTGGGGCATCTAGTCAAGATCAATATCCACACTTTGAAGACCGTGGAAATGAATTTAAAAAAATAGTTGAAAATTATTAAAGATAAATGTATAATTGTATTATAGCATAAAAGGGGCTGATAAAATGAATGGACAAAATCCAAATAATTTGAATAATGAACAAGTTGGTTTTGGAGCAACAACACTTGGAGCAACAACTTTGAATAATACTAATCAAAATGTAGCTCCCAAAACTATACCAAATGTGGAAAATATTGATGCAATTTCCACTCCAACACCAATGCCAAATACACCTGGAGAACCTGTGATTAATCCAACTCCTATAAACGTTACCCAAAATGTAACACCAGCAACGAATCCGACAATTGAACTGAATAGTAATATAAATCTCGACCCATTAGGTGGTGGAGGAATAAATCAAGCACCAGCACCAACTTCAGAACCAGTTGCACAACCAATTCCAGGAACTGAAAATCAAGTTGGTATGGATAATTTAATAGGAAATACAGTGGGTAGAAAAAACATGAATTTTCCTAATCAAAATCCTACAAAAGATGTAAATATCGGGGCTGTTCCACCATCATCAAATGAAAAGAAAAGCAAACCAATGAATAAAGTATTATTTGTTTTATTAATATTAGTTTTAATCGCTGGGGTAGCATTCGGAGTATACTATTTTCTAAATAGAAGTAATTCCGTTAAGCTAACACCAAAAGAAATTACTTTAGGAATCGGTGACATTGTTCCAGATGATGTTAATAGTTATGCCACTAATATATCTGGGAACACAAGTTTATGTAGTGTAGATAGCAATAATGTTGATTCAACCCAACCAGGGGATTATAAAGTTATAATTAAATGTAAGGATAAAACATATGAAGCAACAGTTATTGTAACAGATAAAACTGCTCCTCAAGTTGAACTAAATACTGTGTTTAGAACAATTAATACATCAGTTAACGTTGATGATTTTGTAAAAAGTTGTACAGATCCATCAAATTGTAAAACATCATTTAAAAATGAACAAGAGGTTAATACTTATTTACAAACAGCCGGAGGTCCATACAAAGTTGAAATTGTAGCAACAGATGATAATGGTAATGAAGCAACATATACTGCCGAACTTTATGTAACAAGTGAAGATGTATTCTTATATTTAGATTGTTCAACAAGTGAATCAGAAGTAATAAACTATTCTGCCACAAAAACAATTGAAGATATATTCCCAATTGCTAGAACTGATTTTCTTTTCTTGAATGTTGCTAGAAGAGATTATGTTTACAAATTTACTAGCTTAGATGAATATAACCAAGTGGTAGGTAACAAAGATATTACAATTACATTTGATAGCATAACAGGTAATGCCATTTATGATGATGCAAATCTAACATTAACAATATCAACAGATCTTTCAATAGATAAATTAAATAGTGAAAATGGTGGAAACTTTCCAACAAACTATTCTGAAATTCAAACTTTATATCAAACAAAAGGCTATACAGGATTTCAAATACTAAATGAATATCCTAAAAATAGCACAATGGTAAATGAAACAGAAAATTAATGAGACTAAATCTCATTTTTTTCTTTTATAAAATACAAATTCGTGATAAAATATTTGTAACGGTGATAATATGGAAAATGAAAAGGGTAATAAATTCTTATTTACAATTGCAGTAACATTACTAGCAGTATTAATAATTATGGTTTTAATAAAAACATTTTTGTTTGATAAAAATAAAAAAGAAAATATTGAAGTACCAGAAACTTTAATAAATGAATTATATTCTTACATAGATATAAAAAAATATGAAAGTGATCAATCATTTTATGCCCCATATTATTTAGATGGCCAAAATTTAAGTCCTTTAACAGTGGCAAGAATGACATATAATTACATAAATAAACATGATAATTTTAAATTTGAAGCAGTAAGTGATGAAGAAAAACAAGGGTTTGAAGATGGCAATATTACATCTAAAATAAAGATTAAAACTTTTGAAGAAGAATCAACTAATATAATTAATAAAACAAATTTTACATTAAACTATTATAAAAATACTAAATTTGATATTGATGATGAAACAAGTGCTTTTATTAATAATGATTACTTATATATTTATAAAAGAAATGATAAGTTAGAAAATAATATGGTTTATTATCATGGTCTTGTTAGTTATACCTTAATGGATGAAGGAAACACCATTGTTTTAACAGAATATTTTCTATTATGTGATAAAAATACTAATATTTGTTATGATAATGATAATAAAGCTAAAAACAATTACATAACATATAGTAACAATCTTGATGCATCAACTATGACAGATAAATTAAAAAAATATTCACACACATTTAAAAAAGTTGATGAAGAATATAAATGGTTTAATGTAGAACCAGCATAACAAATACCGGGGGGATTTTAAATGAATGATATTTACGCTTATGCATACGATGTATTTCTAATTTGGGTAGACTCAATGAATACCTTTTTTCAAGGTGATAAAGATAAAGTAATTAATGCAGTTTTAGATTTTTTAAATAATAAATCACCACATTATGATGAAGAATTCAAGAAAATATCAGAAAGTCAATTTAAGAATTTAAATTATGTTAAGAAATTAATTATGCTTATAATTGCCAGTAAATCGTATATGGCTAATAATTATGATTATCATCATGATATTAATAAAAAACTAAGTAGAAAAATGATGGATGAACTAGAAACTATGAATCCAGAAACCATAATAAAAAATTTCTATCAAAGAAGTGAGTTTGCAGAAGCCATAATAGATGATTATTTTTCTTTTATTAATAGTTCATACATTTATCAAAGTCAATGTAAATCCTTAATAATTAAGAATAATAAAAGAGATATCATTCTAAAATTAAATCCATTTGAAATATTAGATTTATATGATTATATTGAAGATGATAAATACACAGAATCTGAGATATGTATCCAAACATTTTTAAATATCTATGAACAAAGTTTACTAGAAAGCTTAAATGATGAATATGGCGAAGAAGAAAACTATTCTTGTTTAGAAGAGTTTATATTTAGTTGTATGATTACAAGAATTAAAGATGTTTTCCCAGAAGAAAGCCAAGTTAAAATATTTATAAAATATTTGCTTTCAAATGTTTACGAAACCGTAGTAACAGAACTAAAAGGCCATAATGAAGATTATAAAAAATATGCTGATATAATATATTTTATTGAAAATACAGAAATAGAAAAAATAATAAGTAGATTTTTTAATGATTATCAATTTGCTATACACACTACAGATGCATTTCTAGAAGGAAATGATTATCTAGTCGAGGGAGATTTAATTGGAAAAAGAGATCAATTTAAACGTGTTGGAAATGTAAAATTACTTAGAAAGTTAAATCCATTCTATCAAAATGAAGAAATTGTTTATAAAAAAATAAAAGAAACTAGCCAAAACTAGTTTCTTTCTTCAGTTAATAATACTGCATGAACAACATATTTATTATACTCATCTGCACAAGTAGATAGGGTAAGTATTTTATCATTAGAAGTTAATGTTTCATTAAAGTTATAAATACTTTTATCTTTTAGAGTATTAAGGAAATCTTGATAATCATCTTTATTCAAAATCAGG
>OIYR01001002.1_pt1 | contig 15135 bp, 16 predicted proteins | sample 1588221 | NCBI WGS metagenome assembly OIYR01 (sample SAMN03283292) | human gut metagenome | biome: human-associated habitat; material: feces | host: Homo sapiens | place: Peru | collected 2012 | reverse complement strand
ATCAATGGCTCTCCAGCCCCTGTTTATAAGGGGTTGGAAGCAATTGAGTGCTTACCGTCCTATATAGGTTAGGACAATATGTATAATAAAAATGAATAATAAGCAAAAAAGTAAAAGAATATTACTATTTGGTATTATATCTCAAGTTGTTACATTACTGCTTGGAATAATGCTCCCCAAATTATTAATTGGAGGTTTTGGTTCTGAAGTAAATGGATTGTTATCATCTATAAAACAAATCTTTGTTTATGTAGCATTGCTTGAAGCAGGTGTAGGTACTGCAGCACTACAAGCTATGTATGCACCTATAGCTAATGGTAATAAACAGAAAGCTTGTGAGATAATGGCTGCTACTGACTATTATTTTCGTCGTACAGGTTTTCTTTATGCTATAGCTGTTATATTGCTAGCATTAGGATATCCGTATATTTTTAATGTAGAGATTGATAATCTTACTGTTGCAATAATAATCCTTTTGCAGGGATCAGCAGGTGTTATTCGTTATTTTTTTCAGGGAAAGCTTGCTGTATTATTACGTGTTGATGGACGCAGTTATGTTACCACCAATATTCAGACAGTGGTTACTATTACTTCCTATACAGCGCAAATCGTTCTCATTTTACTCGGCTATAATATTATAGCAGTACAAATTGCATATTTTTTGACAAATTTATGCCAAATGCTATATATGACATGGTATGTAAAGAACAAATATCCATGGTTGGATTTTTCTGTAAGGCCAGATTTTTCAGCTCTATCTCAGAGTAAATTTGTAATTGTGCACCAATTATCTGGGCTTGTTTTTAATAATACAGATATGATAGTACTGACTTATTTTTGTGGTCTAAAGACAGTAAGTGTGTATGCTTTATATAGTTTGGTATTTAATAGCGTGGGAAATATAATTGATACCATGTGTAGTAGTGTAGAGCATATTCTCGGGCAAGCATTTAATTCAGATCGTCAGCGATTTATGCATTTACAAGAAGCCTACGAAACATACTATCTTGGATTTGCGTTCTCTCTCTTTACAATAGCTCTGATAATGGCGCCCTCTTTTATGTGTATTTATGCAGGAGATTTCACAGATGCTAACTATACGGATCCGTATTTACCTTATCTATTTGTAGCAGTTAATGTTTTGATGTATGCACGTCGTACATCTAGTCAGATAATAAATTTTGCAGGAACTTTCAAACAGACACAATGGCGTTCAATACTTGAAAGTGTAATTAATATAGTAGTAAGTCTTGTTATGGTTCAATATATAGGTATATATGGAGTATTAGTAGGGACTATAGTGGCACTTCTTTATAGAACTAATGATGTCATAATATATGCAAATTGGAACATTCTTAAGCGTATTCCATGGCAGACGTATAAGCGATGGACAATTAATCTTCTTGTAATTCTTACATTGTCTTTTGTAGCTAATTTAATACTGCCTGAAATTAATTCGTTTATAGCATGGTGTATCGTAACAATCGTAGTAGCTATCGTTACCGTATTGGCATTTTTGTTAATAGATACGCTATTTGATTATAAATCTTTCTTAACTGTAAAAAAAATAGTTATTCGAAAATAATAAGTTATTAATCGTTTGAGTATATGATTATTTACAACTCTATGATTTTCTTAGTTCTTATCCTATTGGCTACTACACGCACAAAGGTTATGAACAACGGCTCTACATTTTCTGTTTATACGCCCAAGAGTGTGGCATATATAGCTATGGGGTATATTGTGTTTTGGGCAGGTATTCGCACTCAATTTGTAGACACGACTGCTTATATTCGTTCGTTCAATTATGCAGATACGGGTATTGATAAAGCTATAGCAGTTTTTTGGGGGGAAGGGAAGGATAAAGGTTGGGAGTTTCTTATGATTTCATTCAAGACTCTCATTTCTGATAACTACCATTGGTGGCTTACTCTTGTAGCAGCAGCAACAGGCATTCCTATTGCACGTACTTTGCGTAGATATTCAGTCAACTTTACATATAGTATGTACCTATTTATTACCTCTACAACATTTATATGGATGTTTAATGGTATTCGACAATTTTTAGCTGCAGCTATAATGTTTGGTCTTTGCAACTTTCTTTTTCTAAAGAAACGTAATTTATATATCTTAGCCGTTTTATTATGTTCTATGATTCATGGTACTGTAGTAGTAATGCTTCCCATGTATTTCATAGTACATGAGACACCATTTAAGAAACGAATGCTGTTGTTTATTCTTGCTATTATGGTTAGTACGTTCTTCATTTCTCCATTATTAGAGGGAATGGAGACAATGCTCAAAGATACTTCTTATGCGTCAAACTTAGAGCAGTTTGTAGAGGATGATGGTGTTAATCCAATACGTGTGTTATTCATGTCTATTCCAGTAGTTTTAGCTTTTATTAAGCGTAAAAAGATAGAGGCTTTACATAATGATTTTTTAAATGTATGTGTAAACATGTCTACAATTTCTGTTGGTATATATGTGATAGGTATATTTACTAGTGGAATTATGATAGGACGCCTGCCTATATATTTTAGCTTATATAACTTTTTACTAATTCCTTATCTTATAAGAGTGTTATACAATAACAAATCAAAGCTTTTATACTGGATTATAGGTCTAATATACTTGGCTTTTTATTATATGATGGCAAGAGGTTATTATTATAATAGTAATTTAACGGGATTTTTAATGTGAAAAATATGATACCAAAATTAATTCATTACTGCTGGTTTGGTAGAAATCCATTACCAAAATCAGCTATCAAATGTATAGAAAGTTGGAAAAAGTTTCTGCCTGATTATGAAATCAAGGAATGGAACGAGGATAATTTTGATGTAAATATTATACCATATACGAAAGAAGCATATGAATGTAAGAAGTATGCCTTTGTATCTGATTATGCTCGTTTCTGGATTTTATATAAATATGGAGGATTGTACTTTGATACAGATGTGGAAGTAATAAAGTCTATGGATGATATTATTGAAAGAGGTCCTTTTATGGGTATTGAAGTCGAAGCAAAAAAGGGCAACGAGGTTCCCCTCGTTGCCCCAGGCCTTGGCCTAGGTGTAAACCCAGGCCTTGGCCTATATAAAGAAATTTTAGATTACTATCAAAGATTACACTTTTTAGATAATAATGGGCTCCCTAATCAGATAACGGTAGTTAAACATACAACGAATGTACTACTTGCACATGGTATGAAACATATAAATGAATTACAAGAGGTTTCTGGTGTTTGGATATACCCTCGTGATTATTTTAATCCACTTCAAGATAGTACTGGTGAACTTAAAATTACCAACAATACCCGAAGTATTCATTGGTATACAAAAACATGGTTGAAAAAACGAAATCCAATACTTATATGGATATTAAGAAAAATACACAAGTATTTTGGAGATAATAGTTTGGCTTGGTTAAAACAAATCCTTAATATCCTTAAGAAATGAATCCTATATTTGAAAAGATAAAGCATCGTGTTTGGCTTTTCTTCAAGAATCTGCGAAATAAGAGGTATCGCGCTCGATATACAAATCATGATATAACCATTATTTCAATGAATTGTACGGGTGGAATTCTGTATCATGACCTTGGTCTTAAGTTTCTCTCGCCTACAGTGAATTTGTATATGAAAGCAGGGGATTTTGTAAAGTTCTGCGAAAATATGCATCATTATCTTCAAATTGATAAGATGCTCCCTTGTTTGGATCCTGCTATTGTTGGAAACCGGAAATATCCTGTGGTTTGGCTGGGTGATATTCTTCTTTACCTGGTTCATTATCATTCTGTAGAGGAAGCACAACATAAGTGGAATTCACGTAAACATCGTATAAATTGGGATAAGATAGTTGTCTTCAACAATGATCGTGAAGGTATGACCTCAGAGCTCAAAGACCGTTTTGAAGCACTGCCTTATAAGAAAGTTATGTTTACTCATAAACCTGATAATATTCACAAAAGTTGTCATTATATTCCAGGTTATGAGAATGATGGTTGTGTGGGTATTATTACTGATAGTGATGGTTGGTTTGGCAAACGCCCTATAGATAGATTTAATTGGGTTGATTTTCTCAATAAAGTATAGGTGTATTATATGATAGCAAAACAAGAAAGAGAAAGTAACATAGAAGTATTACGCTTTTTAGCAATGTTTCTTATTGTTATAGGTCATCAAGCTACACATGGTTTTGATGTAGCTAAATTAGCTTGTAATGCTGCTGGTACTTTTACTATTGCAATGTCGCAAGGGGCACGTATAGCAGTAGATATATTTGTGTTGATAACAGGATATTATTCTGTAGATCAAACTATAAAGTGGAAAAAAGTGTTCACTTTATATCGGCAGGTTTGGTTCTATTCTGTGTCTGTCTTATTGATTGTTTCACTGTGTTTCTGTAGACAATTGACGATTAATGAGATTCTAAAATATGTATTTCCAATCTACACCTCGCAGTTCTGGTTTGCTTCCTGCTTCTTGTTCTTGATGTTGTTGTTACCATATATTAATATACTTGTCAGCAACATAGATCGTCATCAGCATATGACTTTGCTGGTCATATTATTAGTGCCGTTCTGTATAGTTCCAACGATTATTCCAATAAATACATCGCTATATTCACATCTATTTTGGTTTATAGTCCTTGTATTAGTTGCATCCTATATTCGACTATATTCTCCACCTTGGATTTCCAAGATAAAGTGTTGGCATGGTATGTTGATGCTAGTTAGTATAATGGTGTGTACTTCAACCTTATGGGGGGGGTAAATAGGAGCGAATATGTTAGACATAATGCCATTTATCTGTTAGCAGAACCGAACAAACTTAGTGCATTAGTGTGTGCTATGTTGTTTTTTATTGGTTTTAAAAATACAGATATGGGACGTAAACGATGGTTTAATAGTATCTCTGCCAATGTTTTTGCAGTATATTTAATAACGGATCATCCGCAAATGCGCAAGTTTATCTTTACGCCCGTTACATCTCGAATTGAAGCTGATTATTACCCTTTGCTATATATTGGATGGGCTTTATGTTTAATGATAGTATGTATAATAATAGAAATGATACGATTACGAATAGATAAATCTATATTTAAAAAAGCAAATGACTGATAATACAACTAAACGAATTGATTGGGTAGACGCAGCCAAAGGTGTAGGTATTCTGATGGTTATGTTTGGACATAATTGGTTAGATGCGAGGTATTGTTTTTACTTATATGCTTTCCATATGCCATTGTTCTTTTTACTTGCGGGCTATACCTTTTCGGACAAACGCAATCTGAAGGTATATATACTGCAAAAGTCTAAAGTTTTGCTCATACCATATTTTATATTTGCTGCATGTCATGTGGTTTTCTATTCTGTATTGAAAACATTGCATACAGGCAGTTATGATATAGTTGGTGAGGTAGTTAACTTTCTTTTTCAAAGGAGACACACTTATCTTTGGTTTCTGCCAGTGTTGTTTTGGGGTGAGGTAGTTGTTTATGTGCTTAGCAGACTGAATTTAATGGGTAATATTCTCATGGGGGGGGTAAATATACTTCTTCTAATTGTGCTTCATAGTTTTACAATATTATTAGGCTGCCAAAATTTGGTATGGAATATTGATCTCGTTCCTATGGCAAGTTCTTTTATTATATTGGGATGGATGTATAAGCAACATGGTAAAAAAACACAATAAAGTCAAGCTGTCATGGCATTCTATTGCATTCATATTTATAGTTTCTCTTATTTTGTCTGCAATCAATTATTTGGGATGGGGTATGGTGGATATACGGGGTAATAAATATGGCAATTATTTTTTGTTCTATCCAGTTGCTATTCTGTGCAGTCTTGCATTAATATGTCTACTTAGGCAGATTAGGTGTCCGCATTGGTTACTTTTCATTGGTGCCAATTCTTTGGTGTATTATGGTCTGCATAGATTAGTGATAGAGTTGTTGTTCGTTGTATGGGGTAAATGTGAAGTATCTTATGATGGTGTATCTTTCTTGAGTCTTATAATTGCTGTTATAAATGTGATTATAACATGTACAATTCTTACTCCAATTGTGCTATTCATTAATAAACGATACCCATGGCTTTTAGGAAAGTTTTAAAATTTAATTAATGTAAAAAATAAAAATTTAAAAATGATAAGTATAATTGTTCCAGTCTATAATGTTGAGAACTTTCTTCCAAAGTGCATAGAGAGTCTTATACGTCAGACATACAAGGATATTGAGATTATTCTTATTGACGATGGTTCGCCAGATAGATGTGGATTTATTTGTGACGAGTATGCAATAAACGATAAACGCATACGTGTGATACACCAAACGAATAGTGGCGTATCTGCTGCTCGTAATGCTGGTCTAGCAGTGGCTAAAGGTGAATATATAGGCTTTTGTGATCCTGACGATTTCTGTGCAGTTGATATGTACGAGTGTATGTTATCTGCAATGGAAAATTACAAGGTTGATCTGGTGGCATGTGGATATAACTACTATAGCGAATTGTATGAGTTGGATACCACACGTTGCTATCTAGTTAAAAATGATGAACTGATGACACGAGAAGATGTTTTTAGTAAATTGTCAGACATGCCTCCTACAATTCGTCACGGTGTAGTTACAAAGCTATTTCGTAGGTCGTTGATGGATGGTCTTAAATTTGACATGAGGTTAAAATCTGCTGAAGATGCAAATTTTCTGCTTGATTATCTGCAACGAGCAAAAAAAGCAGTTTTTATCCATCAGCCTTTTTATATGAATTTAGTACGTCAAGGTAGTGCAACACATGGAGGACTCAATATACAAAGTTTGAAAGATTCCTTCAAGGTACATGAACGTATGTACCTTGATACTATTAAGGTATCTTCTAAACTCAAAGGTCATGCACTTGCTTTTTTATTAGATGTTTGTACACTTAAATACAATGAATCAAAGCTTCGTATTGCAGGAATGCTTATGAATAATGATACTAAAACTTCAGAACTATTACGTTTCATGCGTTCTTTTATTCGTAAAAAGGCAGTTAGTGCACTAACGTGTTCGAATATTAATTGGAAAACAAAAATCTATTATATGTTATTATGGATACGGAAATAAGACAAATTCAAAAGCAATGCCTTCTGTTGTTGGATATAGTGGATGGTATATGTAGAAAGTATGATATTAAATATTCACTCTGTGGTGGAAGTGTTGTGGGAGCGTATCTATATAATGCCTGTCTTCCATGGGATGATGATGTAGATTTGATGATGACGCGTGACAACTACAATAAATTTATTTGTTTGGCTATGAAAGAGTTGCCTAAAGGTATTTCTATTCATAACTATCAGGTAGGAGATGATTTTTCTACACCATTCACTAAAATAATGAATGACAATACTACTATTGTTCAACAGGATGGTTGTATATCGGGTGTATTTCTAGATATTACAGTATATGACAAGATACCACATAATTGGTTTTCTAAAGTAAATACTTTTCTGTGGAAAATGTCGCAGATTGTAATGATTGGCAAAGTAGAATCTAGCAATCTACAGCAACGTGTACGCAATCTAATGTTATCTACAGTAATGTCGAGTCGTCGTTGTTATTTGAAATTTATGGAGAAATTGGTAATGATATTCGGAAATAGTTCTAAGGAGTATTCTTATTCAGAACTATTTGGTGCTTTTGCCAATACAACTCGCTTTAAACCTGCTATTTTCGAAAACTATGCAATGATTCGTTTTGAGGATAAGGAGTATATGATTGTTCGTGACATATATGAATATCTCCATACTCGCTACAATCGAACAGATTTCCGCGAGCCCAAAGAAAAGCAATATGCTCCTCATTACAAATATGTAAATTTCAATCTCCCATATAAGGAGTATATCAAGCAAAAAACTCAAGAGTGATGAATATCTTATTTTTTACGACTCTAGAGCCAACATTGTTCACTGGTGGTATAGAACGCTTTGCGCTCACATTTGGAAACCGTTTTGCTAAGGATGGACATCAAGTTGTCTATATTGCTCAAAAGCATTATAATCCCGATGCCCCTAAGACTGATTGTCGTCATAATGTGTATGTTATTCCTAATAGTGAGTATGTCGAGGCAGAAGAAAATGTAGTTTTTGTTCAAAGAATTGTTGAAAAGTATGCTATTGATATTATTTTCAATCAGCAGGCTGATGGGGTTCATTTGGTAAACTTATGCCATATTGTAAAACAAAGGGTTAATGGCCTGAAAGTTGTTTCTATACTTCATTTCTCGCCAAATCATTCATTGCGGATGTTCGAAATGTCATTTAGACATATCATTAAATCCAAATTATCTCTTCGTCAACAATTTAATCTTATTATAAGAAATACATCGTTATATAGGGCAAAGATTCGTAAATATCTTCGTCAGCTATTTTCAACAATGTATGTCAAGAGTGACGCTGTTATATTACTTTCTGAAAAGTCAATACCTATTTTTGCCGAATTGGCAGGATTACAAGAAACTACAAAACTCTATGCTATTCCTAATCCAGTGACCAATCTCATCGGTCTTAATACTTCGAATAAGAAAAATCGAATTCTTTATGTTGGACGTTGTGAAGTTTTAGAAAAACGAATCAATTTATTACTGGACATTTGGAAATTAGCCGCTCCAAAACTACCTGATTGGCAATTGGATGTCTTAGGTAATGGTAACTATTATGAAATAGTTAAAGAGCGAATTCTAAAGGAAGGTATCAATAGAATTAATTTATGTGGTTATTGTTCACCTGATCAGTATTATGCTCAATCCAAAATCCTATTGCTTACAAGCAGTACGGAAGGTTTTCCTTTAGTACTGCTGGAAGCAGCCAATTTGAGAACTCCTTCCATTTTGTTTAATAGTTTCGAGGCTGCCAGTGATATCGTCATTGATGGCAAAACAGGTTATATTGTGTCGCCATACGATATAAAGCAATTTGCTAATCGTATCGTTGAGTTGGCGTCTAATGAGCAAAAGCTTCAACAATTCAGTCAAAATGCCTATGAACATGCTCAAGAGTTTACGATAGACAAAATTGTAACAGAGTGGTATAAGATTTTTGAAAAGATAACAACGAAAAAATGAAGAATAAATACAGAATTTCTGTTCTAATGGGCATATACAATTGTGCTCCAACGCTTCAGGAGGCATTGGACTCGCTCTATGCCCAAACTTATCAGGATTTTAAAATCATTCTTTGTGATGATGGCTCGAAGGATGACACACTAAAGATTGCTGAGGAGAATGCTCGTCTGCATGATAATGTGATTGTGATCAAAAACGAGCGAAATATGGGATTAAACTATACGCTCAATCATTGTCTGGAGTATGCTGATACTGAGTATGTAGCTCGTATGGATGGTGATGATTTGAGTATGCCCACTCGTTTTGAGAAGGAGATAAAGTTCCTTGATGAGCATCCTGAATATGCTATTGTAAGTACGCCAATGATTCACTTTGATGAAAATGGAGAATTTCGTTGTGGCAAGGGTAGAGGAGAAATAACTGCTAAGCATTTTGTTCATAGTTCTCCAATTTGTCATGCTCCGTGTATGGCACGAACGAAAGTGTTTAAGGAGGTTGGAGGATACTCGGTAGATGATAGACTACTGAGAGTTGAAGACTACCATTTATGGTTTAAGATATTTGTGACAGGACATAAACTGTTCATGTTAGATGAATGCCTATATAAAATGCGTGATGACAGAAATGCCGTAATGAGACGAAATTGGCAAAATAGGCGCAATGAAGCATATGTGAAACATATTGGATATAAGATGATAGGATTACCATTGTGGTATCAAATATATACATTAGTGCCAATTCTTAAGTATTTGATGCCCACGTTTGTATATAATTATTTCCATAGAAAGTGAATATCTACTATTCATAATGCATTGTTAAGAATCCGTGGAAATATAACATGAGAAGTTGAGTAATATTATCTTCATCATCTCTATTGGAATGCTCAATGTAATCCGATGTAATTATCACCCGTCTGCACAGGTAAAGTACATTCTTGTGGTGCGAAACCACTAGACGGATTTTTTTCTATAGTGTTGAGAATTATAATTGACAAAAATAATATTAGAAGATATGTTGAACTTGATGTACATCACAAAGCGTCCGGAGATTGCACGTATTGCAGAAGATGCCGGCGTGGATTGGATCTTTGTAGATATGGAATTTATAGGGAAGGACTGCCGACAGGGTGGTCTTGATACGGTACAAAACCATCATACAGTAGAGGATGTGGCGAATATTAAAGCAGCACTCAGCAAGGCTAAGGTGTTGGTGCGTGTGAATCCTATACATGACCAAATGGCGGATTACCCTTCGAGTGAGGACGAAATAGAGGCTGTTATAAAGGCTGGTGCTGACATAGTGATGCTTCCGTATTTTAAAACAGTCGCAGAAGTGGAGCGCTTTATAAGCATCGTAGGAGGTAGGGCAAAGGTGTGTCTGCTGATGGAAACCACAGAGGCAGCTTCGCTGCTTGAGCAAATTGTGAAGATGCCAGGGATTGACATGATTCACATAGGACTTAATGATATGCACTTAGCATTGAAGATGAAATTTATGTTCCAATTGCTGGCTGATGGATCTGTAGACAAGTGGACTGGTATCATCAGAAAGACTGGCATAAAGTATGGCTTCGGTGGACTGGCATCACTTGACGGTGGTGCTGTACCAGGGCGTATGATTCTTAAGGAGCACTACCGTATTGGTAGTAAGATGGTAATTGTTAGTCGCGCATTCTGCAATACGGAGAAAATAACTGACCTCAATGAGGTGAAAGAGATTTTCAATAATGGTATCAAAGCCATTCGTGAACAGGAGAGCGAAATGTCCGCGATGAGTCAGGAAGACTTTATTAATAATCACAAGGCTGTATGTGAAGCAGTAGATAAAATCGTTAAAGGATAAATACTATGAATCTATTATTAACTGGCTGTTTCAAGTACTCAGAAATTCAGATGGAGGCACTGCGCTCTCTTGGGTACACAGTATATTTCATGCAACAAGAGAAGGAAAAATTGCCAATAGAGGCAGCAGAAGTGGATGCAACAGTGTGCAATGGGTTATTTTTATCTCATGATATAAATAATTTTACTCGTTTGAAACTTATACAACTGACGAGTGCTGGTTTTGATAGAGTGCCTGTGGGCAAGATAAAGGAACGAGGTATTGAAATCTATAATGCTAGAGGAGTTTATAGCACACCAATGGCAGAATGGGCTGTGTTTCGTGTGCTAGAACATTACAAACAAGGTTGGTTTTTTCGCAAGGAGCAGGATACAACAAAATGGACAAAACATCGTGGACTGCGTGAAGTGTCAGGAACTAAAGTGGCTGTTGTAGGTGCTGGCAATGTAGGACAAGAAGTAGCTAAGCGTTTCCAATCTTTTGGTGCTGAAACTACAGGTTTTGACATTCATACTGATGAAACGGCTGGTTTTGACCACATGGCGCTGACGGAAACGCTCTGTGAACGTGTGTGTGAATATGATATTGTCGTGGTAACGGCTCCGCTGTTACCGTCTACACAAGGTTTGATTAGTCGTGAAGTGCTCTTGGCTATGAAGCAGGATGCCATCCTTGTAAATATAGCCCGTGGGGGATTGATTGATGAGCAAGCGCTTTGTGAAGTTTTGGCAGAACGCAAAGATCTATTTGCTGCTTTGGATGTGTTCGAGACTGAGCCATTAGTAGAGAAAAGTCCGTTGTGGAGGATGGATAATGTGGCGATAAGTCCGCATAATTCGTTTGTGAGCAATGGGAACAATGCAAGGATGTTTAAGGTGATGTATGAGAATCTTAAGAATTTTATAGAAAAATAACTCAAAATGAAGAAAGTCTTGTTGGTAGCAACAGTACAAAGCCATATTGGACAGTTTCATCGTCCGTTGGCTGAGGTACTACATAATCATGGATATGAGGTGCATGTAGCGGCACATGATAATCTATATTTGAAGAATGGTTTAAAACTGGATTTTGCAGATAAGGTATTTGACGTGCCTTTCTCGCGTTCGCCAAAGAGTAAGGATAATATTGAGGCATACAAGCTGTTGAAGCAGATTCTTGACAATGACCATTATGAGGTTGTGCACTGCAATACGCCAATGGGAGGCTTTGTAACTCGATTGGCAGCTCGCAACGCTCGCAAGAAGGGTACAAAGGTGTTCTATACGGCTCATGGCTTTCACTTCTATGATGGTGCTCCTAAGAAGAATTGGTTGATATACTATCCGATAGAACGCTTCTTTAGCCGTATGACAGATACGTTGATAACCATTACACGTGAGGATTACAAATTGGCTTCAGAGAAGTTTCACTGTCATATAGAGCACATGCATGGAGTTGGTGTTGATGGCAAACGCTACTTTAAGGTATCGGCAGAGGAGAAGATAGCCATGCGAGAGAAAATGGGCTATCCTGTTACTCAGAAACTGATTCTGTGTATTGGTGAGCTGAATCAGAACAAAAATCAAACGATGGCAATAAAGGCAATGCATAAGATTGTAGAGCAATTTCCTGAGGCTCTGTTGATTTTGGCTGGTAATGGTCCGCGTGAGGAATTCTTGAAAGAGTATATTCGCCAAGAGGGTTTGGAGAAAAATATTCAGATGATAGGATATGTAACTAATCTACAAGACTATCAGCACATAGTTGATGTACAAGTATGTTGCTCGAAGCGTGAGGGCTTACCGTTGAATGTGGTTGAATCTATGTTGAGTGGCAATCCTGTAGTGGCAAGTTTAAACCGTGGACATCGCGAGTTGATAGATAATGGTAAAACCGGATATATTGTTGCTGTAGATGATAGCGAAAAAATGGCAGAAAAGGTGTTGCTAATGTTACAAGACGAAAAACAGAAACAATATATAGAAACAAACGCTATGATGTTCGCTCAACAGTACACTTTCGACAATGTGAAAAAGGAACTAAAAGCAATATACGGACTAACTTAAATGACAGATAGAAACACATTTTTCGAACTTCTTCAAGCTGGCGTGTGGGGACGAAAAGCAAAGTTGGATTCACCTCCGATGAGTTGGCAGACTGTGTTTGATATGGTTGTACAGCAATCTGTTGTAGGTGTTACATTAGATGCTTTACAAACATTACCCAAGGAATATATGCCAGAACAAAAATTACTATTTAAATGGATAAGTAATGCATACGTTATTGAGAAGTTGAATAAACAGGTTAATGAAGCGTTGTCTCAGCTAGTGTCATATCTGGATGTTCATAGTGTACCTAGTCGCTTAATGAAGGGACAGGGTTGTGCTTCGCTCTATACCCATCCACTTTACAGGCAGAGTGGTGATATCGACTTATTTGTAGGTGCGGAGCAATATGAACGTGCTAAAAATCTGATTCGTTTCTGTGGTATCAATATTGAACATGAAAGTGTGTATGATGCTCATTTCACTTGGGGTCAAGTGAAGGTTGAAATGCACCGATTTGAAACAAAACTGTATTGGCCGAGTCTAAATAGGCGTTTTCAACTGATATGCCGACAGGAAGAGTGGCGCGAGCCTCTAACATTTGAGATGGATGGTCAGAGAGTAGCGATGTTCAATGCTACGTTTAATGCCTTCTATGTATTTGTACATTTTTATCATCACTTTTTGCAAGCAGGCGTTGGCTTACGCCAAGTATGTGATTGGATGTTAATAATGAAACATTATGAACATGTAATAGACTGGAAACGATTACATGACTATGTGACAGCTATTGGAGTACAGCGAGCTTGGAATGTTTTCTATGGGCTGACAGTAGAGTATTTGGGGGTACAGCTTGAAACTGTTCCAGAATGGATGCGTGAATATAAGGCTGCAGATGTACAGTTTGTTATAGAGGATATACTTAAAGTTGGTAACTTTGGCAAGTTTGGCAAGTCAATGCAGAAACGTTCGTTTGGTGGTGGTTTTATAGCAAATATAGAATCGTTTATAGCTTTGTTCATTAGACTCCTACGTGTAAGCAAATTCGGTCGTAGAGAAGTATTGGCCTACCCACTATGGAAGGTGTTCTGTGATAGAAGTATGTTTAACCGATATAAATCTAAACATTAATAAATATGTATAAGTATTTTAAGAGAATTGTTGATTTCTTTATTGCATTAGTTGCATTAGTCATTCTGTTTATTCCTTTGATGATTGTGGCTATTATCATCAAGTTAGACTCTAGAGGTCCTGTAATCTTCAAACAAGAACGTTTGGGAAAGAACGGTGTACCATTTAAAATTTGGAAGTTCCGATCTATGTGTGTTGGTGCAGAAAAAAAAGGTTCTGGTGTGTATTCGTTCAAGGGTGACGCACGTATTACCCGTGTGGGTAAAATAATCCGCGCTACTTCGATTGACGAATTACCTCAGTTAGTGAATATTCTCTGTGGAGATATGGCACTGATAGGACCTCGTCCTGCATTAACTTATCACCCTTGGCCTTACGAACAGTATGACGAGCATCAAAAGCATATGTTCGATGTTCTCCCAGGCGTGACGGGATGGGCACAGGTAAATGGTCGTAAAGAAGTGCCTTGGCCAGAGCGTATAGAACTTAACGTATGGTATGCGCAGAATATGAGTCTTTTTCTCGACCTGAAGATTTTCTTCATGACAATCTTTAAAGTAGTGACAAATGCCAATAATGAAAACGTTGGTGAAACTGGTATGAAGAAGTAACCTATATGATTCTGTTAAGGGTGGTTCAATTTATAATATCAGAACCACCCTTTGTTGTAATATAAGGATATGCAATATGAAAAAGTTTTTTAGAGCGTTTTGGAAGGGAATATCATTTCTCTTCTGGCCTCAGAAGAGTGAAAAGAATAGATATTATAATTAAACTTAATAACGAACAGTAATATGATACAAATAGATAAAAAACTGATATCAAACCTTTTTGAAACGGCATTAACAAACCCTCGTCTTCGCTATAGTTTCGATCTTCGAAATCCAATAAATGGAGGGCAAAGAATGCTTAATGCATTATTGCCAGGAACAGTTGTTCCTATCCACAGGCATCCACAAAGTACGGAGAATGTACTGCTCTTGTGCGGTAAGATTGTGGAGGTTATCTGTGATGAAAACGGAAACGAGATAGAGCG
>OIYR01001000.1_pt1 | contig 15145 bp, 17 predicted proteins | sample 1588221 | NCBI WGS metagenome assembly OIYR01 (sample SAMN03283292) | human gut metagenome | biome: human-associated habitat; material: feces | host: Homo sapiens | place: Peru | collected 2012 | reverse complement strand
CCGGCGCTGTGCCGGTCGTCAAAATGGCAATGACCCTCCTGCTGCCAGCAGGAACGTACCACCCCAAGGCAAAGCTCTTCCAACTGTTGACACTGTGCCGCATCCGGCTGCGGCGTGCCGTAGGCCGTCTGGCAGTCCAGACGCAGGGTGGCCGTCTGCTTCCGGAGAGCAACTGAGACGGTGCACCGCCGGATGGTTACACGCTTTCCTTGCAGCCAGAAGGTTCGCTTGCCCGGTGTGCCCGTCAGCAGAAGAAACGCCTCTGTCTCGTTTTCTGTCAGGCGCTGCACCGCACCGCTCCCGGTGCGGAAGGCCCCGCTGCCAGAAACCATCACTTTCCCTTCCTGTGCTTCGGGCAAGCAAAGCACAGGAAGCAACATGCTTTCCTCGTGTGCATACAGCCGGGGCATTGCCGCCGAGCCCGCTTTGAGTTTGTCCAGCAGTTTGTCGGGCAGAGTCTCCGTTTTTCCGCACGACTGCAAGAGTATTTCCAGATCAAATTCCGTGCAGGAAAGTCGGGCCGCTGTGCGCCCGCAGCCGCGTTCCAGCACCAGATTCTCATAAGCTGCCAGCACGCCGTCGTCCTTCAGCACGCGTTTAATCTCGGCAATAGCTTTCTCCGGCTGCGGCACAATGTGTAGGGCATTGGACACGATCACTACATTGAAAGACTTGTCCGCATACGGTAGGCGGAACATATCCTGCACCGAAAAGTGCAGCTTTGCAGAGCGGTTATCCCGCTTTGCCTCGGCAATCATTTCGAAAGAGGCATCTGTCGCCTCGATATGGTTTGCGGCGTTCACGATATTTTTTGCAATCAGTCCGGTGCCCGTTGCAATCTCAAGCACCGTTTTAGCTTTCACGACCGGCCGGATAAGTTCGTACATCTTTTCATATGCCGCCCGATCCTTTCGCATGAAGCGGTCGTACCGACCGGCATTTCTGTCCCAGAAATTCTTATGTTTTCGCATCTCTGTCATTCCTTTCGGAGTTAGATTCAGCTAACTGATGCGCGCAGTTGCTTGGTTAGAGTGCGCTAACTTCTGCGTCTTGGAAAAGCCGCATTTCTGCGGCGTTTCGGCTTATTCAAATAATTCCCTGCAAGCGCCGTGCACCAGCGTTTCCAATACCTGCGGGTATAATTCTCCTAGTTGCTCCTTATGTGAGACGGTCAGAATCAGTCCGCGTACAGTCGCGGCGGCAAGTGAAGTCCCCCGTTTAGGAACAAGGTCATATTTCTCCAGAAGCTGACAAATATGCGTCTCGTCGTCGTGGTAATGCACATTCTTGACATCCTCCGGCAGTCTCTGCAAAAGCAGCTTCGCATCGTTTTCAATAAAAATCATGTCGCCGGTATCGGAAAGCCGTTTGCATACTGCAAGAACCGCCTGCGCTGCACGCTCTGCGGTCGGCAAGCTGGCATTTTCACTCAGTGCCAGATCGGCAACCCCGTAAAACTCGGAGTGAATGCCCTCCAAAACAGCGAAGAACAGCGTTTCCTTTGATTCATAGAATTTATAGAACGAGCCTTTAGCAATACCGACCGCCTTTGTCAGCTGATCCACGGAGGTTTTCTTCATCCCCAGCGTGACGGCACAGCGTCTCGTTTCCTTCAGCAACGCCTTGCGAAGCTGTTCTGTTTCGTATTCGGTAAAAGCCAAGATTGAACCTCCTTAAAATATGACCGTTTCGGTTCTTTTGGTCATATTATATCATGCTGCTTTTTATTTTGCAAGAGGTTCAAGAAAAAATATAATCATTTTAACAGAAAAATCGAGTCGGTTTAGCGCAATGTTTCAGGATATACTGCTTCAAATGTCACCGCACCCCTTGATAGAAAACCGCCTCCCCCTTTGGCTGTGAGTTACACCCCCATTAAATTGTTTCTATTAAATAAGGTTAACTGTCAAACGAAGTACGGTAGTCAATGATTCAATGGGATACCGTACTTTTTAATTTTTCTGCCGAAGAAGTCCTCGTTCGAAAACCGCAAAAAGTTTTAGTACTGCTAAACAGGATCATTTTTTCTGCTGCTTCCGAAACTAGGGCATACTATATTGTGTATTCGCAAGATTGGGGAGAAAAATTAAAGATTTTTTTTCAAAATTGTTCCCCAATGCTTATTGACTGTTGGGGAACATTCTGATATAATAATCGAAGGAATTGTTCCCCAAAAGGAGGAGCTACAATGGCAGTACAATATAGTGAAATACAGGAGTTGCTCAGAAGTCGCGCCGACCTCAATGCCAGACTGAACTTAATGCCCTATGACGGCACGCCCGAAATCAAAGAACGCGGCGATGGAAAATACCTTTATGTGAGAAAACGTGTAGCAGGAAAACTGACATCTACTTATGTAGGCGCATATACCGAAGAACTTTATAATCTGCTTTTGCGCAATGCCAGAGAAGCCCGTGAAATCAGAAAGTCGCTTCGCAGCATTGAAAAGCAACTTGCCGCAGTCGGTTATTCCGAGGATGACCTTTCTGCCGATGTTATAAACAACATTGCCTTTGCACGTGCCAATATGAAAATGAACATCTATGATCAGGCTGTTTTGGAGGGTGTTGCAACATCTTTCCCTCAGACGGAAGAGATCATAGAGAACGGAAAAGTATCCGGTATGACGGCTACCGACGTGCAAAAAATTTTGAATTTAAAACACGCATGGGAGTTTATTTTGGACCGTGATGTAGTTGCCAGCCGTTCTGATTATTATATGCTCAGTCATATTGCAAGGCTTGTCAATGAGGGCTTTTTTGCAGAAGGCGGTCGCATTCGCGGTGTTCCGGTTACCATAGGCGGTTCGTCTTATGTTCCGCCCCTGCCGAATGAATTGGATGTGAAAGACAAAATTCTTGAGATTATCGAGGAAGAGGATGATGCCATTAATATTGCCATCAAACTTTGTCTTTACTGCATGAAGACCCAGATATTCCTGGATGGCAATAAACGCGCTTCCGTTATCTTTGCAAACCACTATCTTATTGCTCATGGCGGAGGTTTTTTGGTCATTCCCGAAAGCGAAGTGCCGGAGTTCAAGAAACTGCTTGTGAAGTATTATGAAGGCGAAGACCCCTCTGTTATTGCGGGCTTTATGAAAGAACGCTGTTGGAAAACCATAGGGCACTAAGCATCATCAAAAGAAAAATCGTTATAAAGAGCAACGCAGCCCCGTACTTCAATCAAAAGGTGCGGGGCTGCGGTGTTGTGCCGTAAAAATTATTTTAATCGAAAGTAGCAGGTGCTTTTTCCTTTGCCCTCTTTTTTCAGTTCGCCGTCTGATACCATTTTGCGCAAAGCGCCCTCGATGGAACTGTCGCTGAGGGTCGGGCAGAGTTCACGGATATCCTGCTTGTTGAACCGCCCGATTTTGTTTTCGCTGGCTCTGCGCACCATTTCAAGCGCAGGCAGCTTGGTTTCCACAAGCGCTACACGCGCATCCAGGTCCTTGTATGCTGCCAAAATCGTCCCGAGAAGATACTTGATAAAAGGCAGAGCATTTTCCGTTCCCTCATACCAGCCGTTTTGGGACTGCGCCAGCGCATCGTAATATAAATCCTTATTCTTGGCAATTTTAGCTTCAAGCGAAATATACTTGCCCACGAAAAATCCGTTTTGATATAAAAGCAGCGTGGTGAGCAGACGGCTCATTCTGCCGTTGCCGTCGTTGAACGGATGAATACACAGAAAATCATGGATAAAAACCGGAATCGCGATCAGCGGTTCCAGCTCCATGTTTCCGATGACGCGGTTGTATTCTTCGCAGATTTTGTCAAGCGCCGCCGGCGTTTCAAAGGGAGCAAGCGGCGTAAACAAAATTTCCGTATGCCCGTCCGGATAGGTGGCGCTGATATAGTTCTGCACGGTTTTGGTACGTCCCGCGACGGGATTGCTCATGTGGCTGTACAGGATTTTGTGAAACTGCAAAATATAGTTTTGCGTAATGGGAATCGCGTCAAAATCATTGTGGATGATGTTCAGCACATCACGGTACCCGGCGATCTCCTGCTCGTCACGGTTTTTCGGCGCAGTCTTTTCCTCAACAAGCTGCCGTATCCGTGTGTTCGTAGTAACAATGCCCTCAATGGCGTTCGATGCCTCGGTGCTTTGTATTTTGGCGATTTCAACGAGTTTTTCGAGTTCCTGCGGGCGCTGTTTCAAATACAGTTCCTGTTTACCGGCTTCCTTATATATGGCTGCAATCAGTCCTAAGATATCCGAATCCCACTTTTGCTCCTTGATTGCGGAATAGTTAAAGGTTCTCATTCCCTTACCTCCGTTCTGTTTCCCTTAAATAATAGCACAAAATAAGGGAACGGTCAATGGGTTGTGCGAATTTTCCCTTATTATTATATCAGAAACAAGGGAATTGTATTCCGCTGTTTGCTCTGTCAGAAACAAAAAAATGCTGCCCCACCGTTTCCGGTGAGGCATAGATTATGTACTCTCTTTCATCATTTTTCTTTTCTGACGCCGCTGTTCGTTTTCACGCTCACGGCGCTGTATGTACTTGAATTCCCGAATCAGTTCTTTATATTTTTCCGTGCGCGGATGCGCAAGCCTTTGCGGCGACGCCATAAAGTTTATGAATTCTGCTTTGGCGCAGTACTGTATGGTGCCGAGCTTGATACCGACCAGCACTTCTTCCCGTATCCATTCGTGGATGCGCTGCGGGCTGTGGCCGACCAATTCTGCCGCCGTCTGCGTGGGCAGAGCCTCCGGCAGCTCTGCCCACTGTGAACTTAGCCACCGCCGAAAGGCTTCGCAGTTTTCCGGGGTGGCTTCAAACATCGGGAGCGGATGCCATTCGGTGCGGTTGGAGAACATGCCGCTCAGCTCCGAGAGGAAACCGGGTTCGGTATCCATACGGGCTTTGAACCGCACCGCCTCCTCTGTCCGCACCCGATATTTATGGGTCGTGTGTCCCGTGTTTTCGTGCGGGATATAGTTGTTGTCCATCAGATATTTCATTTTCCGCGTGGAGATGTGCAGGTACTGGCGAAGCTCGCTCCCGCTCATAAATTCTTTTTCAGTCATATATAAAATCATCCTTTCCGTCAGCAAAAATGCGCCCGCCGTGGGCGCATTATTCTTTTGCTTTATTAAAGATACTGCTGATTACATCGGCGCTTTCCTGCTTCTTGGACTTATCCAGATGGGCATAGATATTTGCCGTTGTGGACAGGTCGGAGTGTCCGAGGAAGGTCGATACATTCAGCAGCGGCACATCCTGATTGATGAGGATGCTGGCAAAGGTGTGGCGCAGGTCGTGAAACCGAATTTTGCGCAGACCGTATTGCTTGATAAGGTCGGCGAACCGCTGCGTGACCCGATTCGGGCGTATCAGCCCACCGAGCTGATCGACGCAGATATAATCGTCGTATTTGCGGTTGTAGCTGCCCTTGAACATTCGGCGGTACAGGTCCTGCTTTTCCCGTTCCTCGCACAGCATTTCATACACCGGGTCCGGCAGCGGCAGTGTGCGGCGGCTGGATTTGTTTTTCATTTCCTCCACGGGTTCGACGATGACCTTGCCGTTTTCCTTATACTCAATGATCTTGGTGTCGAGCAGTATGGTTTTCTTTTCCCAATCCACCCGTGACCACCGCGCGCCCAACGCTTCACTGCGGCGCAGCCCCAAGCCTCCCGCCAGCATAACCGCCGGATAGATAATATCCCCGCGGATAAGCCCCAGCATGGCAATCAGTTCTTCCTCGGAATAGTTTTCGCCGGTGAACTTATTTTTCTTCGGGCGGTCGATGCGGTCAAAGGGATTGGAGTCAATCAGTCCGTCCTTGAAAGCCCGTTTGAAAGCGCTGTGCAGAATAGTGTGATAGTGGATAACGGTGTTGGCGACAACGTGTGATTCGAACATCCAGTCATAGAAATCCTCAATATCCTTTGCGGTGATGTTGCCGACCGTCAATTCCTTGCGGGCAGTAAAATACCGCCGAATTCTACCGTTTATCATTCCGCGGTAGCTTTCGGCGGTACTCTTTTGAATGTTTTTCTCGATTTTTTTATAGTAGGCGCACATATAATCGTAGATCGGAATATCCGAGGCAGGCTTTTTGTTTTGCGCGATCTGCTCGGCATAGGTCTGTTCAAAGGCTTGCACCACCTCTCGGTAGGCTTTGTTCACCTTTGATTTGTTTGCACTCTCGGGCAGCCCCAGCGCGCGCCATACAGGTTTTGTCTTGCCGTTCTCTCTTACCTGTATCACGGCATAGAGACGGCCTTTCTTAGCCTGTACGCTGGCTGCAAGTGTGGTTGCGGTATTCATTTGCGTTCACTCCTTTTTTGTTTTTGCCAACACGAACAATATCACAACTCACCGCACAAGTCCAGACTTTTTCGGAAGTTTTCTCAAGAAAACAGACCTTTGGGTTCGAACTTAGGCCTTCTCTTTGCCGCAGATAGTCAATGAGCTGCGATTTGGCAATGCGGTTTTCTCTGCCGACCTTTACCGCCGGAAGAGATTTTTCTTTTATCAGCTTGTATACGGTCTTGGTGCTGACCCGCAGAATCTCCGCGACCTCGGCGGCGGTCAGCGCCGCCGGATAGCAGCGCAACTCTTTTTCGTGTTCTTTTTTCGTCATAGGCAATTCCTTTCTCCTACATATTCATCGTAGGCTCGTTGTTTTCCTCTGCGGTTATATCTTCCTCACTGTCGGCTGCGGCGGTGAGGATTCCGACAGCAAGCCCGATAACGGCACCGAGGTTGGAGGCGTTTTCCTGCGCCTCAATGCGCTTTCGGCGTTCCTCCGGGTCCTCGCCAGTGCCGTCGATTATACTGCCAGCTTCCAGAATACCGCGCAGACCAGCAGCGACAGCACCACTGCCGATACCGCCGTGGCTATCATAATTTTCAATATTTTTCGGTGCAGTTTCTCTATCGTGCTGTCCAGCGTCTCGGTACTCTTTGAAAGGGTTTCGGAGCAATTCAAAATAAACCGCTCTTGATTCTTCCCAGCCTGTTCGACGAGGCTTTGCATCTGCGCCGTCGTTTTGCGGTTCTCCGTCACCACTTCCTGTACTGTCTTTTCCATATATTCCGCCTCGATATTCTGTATCCGGGTGCAGTGGCCGCTCAGCTCCTCCGCCGTCGCCAGCCGTTCAATCATCTGATACAGTTTCGGCTGAAACTCCACCGCGTCCGCCAGCAGCTTGCTCTCCCGCTTGCGCTGCTCTATCGGGATCGCATACACCTGCGGCTGATACGGGATCTGTTCCAGCTCGGACAGCGTCCGTGTGTTTTTCTTCCGCAACATATCCATTGCCGAGTTCTGCTGTGTGCTGTTTTCTGATTGTGAATTCATATTCCAATACCTCTTTCAAATATTTTTCGTCGTGCAGGCGGATGTCCCTGCACTTCATTCCGTTCGGGCAAGTGAAGGTGATATATTTTCGCTCATTTGTCCATGTGACTTTGTAGCCGAGCCGCTGCATCTCCCGTATAAAATCCGCACGGCTACAGCTGCGGTTCATCACGAAATCAATATCGGACATCAGCTTGAACTTCCAGCTGTCGCCCTTTGCCGCGGCGCGGTACTCGCGGCTTGAAATGTTTGCGCCGTCTTTTTTATACGGTTCCAGAACGCTCAGCCCGTGCTGCTGACAGATGCCGTCGCTGAGTGAGCGCAGCTTTGTCAGCGTTCCGGGATTTTGGCGGAGCTTCTTTCCGTTTTCGTAATGCACGGAATTGATGACAAAGTGATTGTGCAGGTGCGCAACATCGGTGTGCGTGGTCACCAGCACCTCATGCCCCGGCCACGCTTTTTTCGCAAACGCCAATCCAATTTCGTGTACCTGCTCGGCGGTCACGCTTTCGCTCGGCGAAAAGGACTGCACATAATGGTAAAAATTCATTCCGCCTTTTTTGTGATGCGCGGTCTTGGTTGCCATAAATTCCGTAAAAGCATTTTCGCCGTTGCAGTTTACGCCGCTCACCAATCGGCGACCGCTGTCCTCGTCCGCCACCTTTTTCTGCTGCAAACAGTATTCGATCACCGCTTTCATTGCGCTGATGCTTTGATGGGATTCCGGAATAAAACTGACCGTTGCTATTATCCTTTCCTCGCAATTTCCAGCAGCTGCTCGTAGATCATCTTCTGCCCGTCAATCATATCTTCGAAGTTATACGAACGGAACGCACCCGCATTGATCTTCGCCGTGATTTGATTCAGATTGTTGCCGATGCGTTTGAGTTCAATCAGCAATGGCTTTACATCTTCCGCAACATGAATCGGCGTTTCCAGCGACAGCAAAACGAGATAGTCGGTGATGCTGCGCTCGGAGCGCTTGGCGTTGCGTTCGATGCGTTCTTTTTCGGCTTTGGTCAGCCGAATCGTCAGCGTGGTGTCACGCCGTCTTTGTTTACTCATAATTATCACTCTCCGTTTCCAAGTTCAGTGGGTTCGGGCTGCTGCCCGAAAATAATGGGCGAGTTGCGACGCGGACAGCCGGACGCTCTGCTTGCCCCGGACGAAGTCCGGGAAATCGGTAAAGCCGACGCTCCCGCAAACGCCCCGAATTCGCGTTGTTTCCTTCGCATCGGTGTGTTTATCCCTACTCCCCGCCGAAAGCGGCACAAACCGCCTGTAAACCGCCGACAGGGACGAAAGGAACGCTTGGGACGAACCGATTGGGGGTACACCGATTCAACCGTCACCAACGGCACTTTCGTCACCGGCAGAAAAGGAATACTCAATTTCCAGCAGTCGAGCGCCGTTGCTTCGGTGGCTGCGAAAGCGCACGCCGAAATCGGCAAGGCGATATTCCCATAGATTCATCAGCCGTTTCAGTCCTCTTGCCGATACCGCCTGTCCTGCGTATTCGTTATACCGTTCGCAAAACTCCGTGTTGCTGCCGCTGTAATTTTTCTGCACTTTCATAAATTCGACCAGCAGCTCCATCTCCTTCGGCAGCAGCATTTCCCGATTCTCCATACTGTCGCCGAGCATTTTCCAAACAAATTCCTCTTTGGAAAACCGCAATTCAAGCTGGCGGTCCTCCACATCACGACCGGTGCAGTAGAGCGTGGCGCTGTCGGCATTGCGGCGGCTCTTGTCCAGCACGAAAGCGGTATCCACTGCGCCGACGATTCCGGTGGTGCCGGTCAGCTTGTTGAACGGATCGCTGTCGCCCTGTTTGCGCAGGTGATGCACCAGCAGAAGACAGATACCAAGCTCGTCCGCCAGCCGTTTTAATATCCGTATTTCCTCATAGTCGTTTGCGTAAGAGGTGTCGATGCTGTTGTTGCGCACGATCTGAAAGGTATCCACGGCAACAAAAACCGTGTCGGGATGCTCTTTCACAAAATCCCGTATCTGCTCGCACAGACCGTCGGACAGCGTTCCGGCAGAGGTAGCAAAAAACGCATTGGGCGGCACTTCGTCGGTGATGCAAAGCAGACGGTTCTGCACACGGCGCAGCGTATCCTCCAGGCAAAGGTACAGCGTGGTTCCTGCGGCCGTTTTCAGATCCCACATCGGTTCGCCCTTTGCAATACGCACACACAGATCCAGTACCCACCACGATTTACCGATCTTTGACGCGCCGCCGAGGATGCACAACCCCTGCGGCAGCAGCGTGTCGACACAAAACTTTGTCGGCGGAAGTTTCATGTCCATTAAGGTTTCGCCGTCGATAACGGCGAGTTTTGTTTTTTCGTCAGCCATACTGAAATCTCCTTGTAAAAAAGTAAGAGCAAAAGCAGCGGCGGCGGAACCGATGCTTTCGCTCTCCTATCTATCTAATGGCTGAAAACAGAAAAATCACATAAAATGCTGTGAGCGCAAAAATTCGTTTCTGAAATTTTTGTAATTTCCGATGACAGCGAAACGGTTTTATGGTATACTGATGACAGAAACGAGGTGTGCCGCATGAATCTGATTGAAACAAAACCCGTGGGCGATGCAAATTTTTATAAATTTTCTATTGATTTCATAGGCGATGATTTTGTTTTAGACGGCAAAACTTTGCCCCTCGGAATCATTACCCACGATATATTAAACATCCCCGCCGACAAGCTGCTTTCCGTTTTTAAGACGGGCGATATACTCAATGATTTGTATAACCGACTGAATGCGGAAAATTACAGCAATGAACTGTTTATAAGCATACGGGATACCGTAGAAAAAATACTCAATCTTATCGAAAAAATAAAACCGTTTTCTTATTTTGATATCAGCGGAGAGTACGAACATATTGATTTGCTTTTCAGTGATGATAAAATCCGGGAGTGGCAGCGCAGCTTTTCTTCCATGCCGATACCGAATATCAATTTTGTTCCCGAAGGCACGGCAATGCATGACCACATTATCGTTCTTATCGAATTCATAAAATCCTACATTTATCTTTGCGCCGACACCTTCAATTTTTATAAGGTTGCGATGATGTATTTTGTAAACCTCACCGAGAACGGATTTCGGGACAAAGTTCTCCTTGCCGGTTTTACAAAAGAATTTTTCGGAAAAGAAGAAGTGGCAGAATGGATCGAGGAACTGAACGCCACTGAGATCACGCACAATTTTACGCTTGAGCCGGGGGGTTGGATGGCACCTGTTGTCCTTAAAAGTAAAGACGGCTCGGCTGTGCTCGGCCGCCGAATTCATTTCGACCGTATGCTCAATTTTTATGTTACCGATATGTTTGAAGGACTCGCAGCCGGACATTATTCCCGGCAATGCGGAATCTGTCACCGATTTTTCTTTATGCAAACGGCGCATAAGCAGCTGTATTGCAGCACCGTCAATCCGAAGTACGGCGTTCCCTGCGCCTATGTTGCAAAAAACAAACTGAATATGCCGAAGCAAAAGAAAAAGGACGGTTTCGGCTACGTTATTTGGAAAAAGAGATACGATTCTCTGCGCAACGAAAAGCACAAAACCAATAAAAATCTGCCGTCCGCCAAATACGATATAGATGTGTGCGATAAGGCAATCGAGCTTGCCAAACGGCATTATGAGGAGGCACAGATCGATTTTGATTACGCGCAAAATCAGTATGAGCAGGATATGGTTTTACGGAACCTAATCGCCGAGGCAGAAGCGGCACTGGGTAAAAAATAATTTCATTTTTCTTTGAAAAGGGGGTGTGCGTATGAACGCCGAATACAAAAAGGCAGCCGAAAAACTGCTTTGCGGCATTACAGATAAGCGGCTGCACGAGCCGATGATATGGAACGATATTCCGTCTTCTGTTCGTTCGGGCAAGCTGCGGCTTTGGGAAATCAACGACGAAATTCTGCGTATCAAATATTTCTGCAAAGAAAAAATCGAATGCGCATCTGCCTTTACCGAAAGCGATAAAAGCGGCGTGCGGTTCGATGATTTGAACGCATATTTTGCTGAGGCAATCAAGAGCCGGGATAAAGGATATTTTGAAGCATTCATCCGAGCTTATGAGCCGGTACTGCAAAGCCGCACCGAGCGGTTTGTTACCCGATATAATCTGTCTGAGGACGATACCGAGGACATCAAGCAGATCTTTTGGGAGACCCTGTAGTTTGCTTTCCTCGGCTATGATGCCGCCGACCCCATTCCGCTTTTGCAGTATGTGAGAAAGGCGGCGGTGGTTTGACAGCTAGATTATATGCGCACTACCAAAAACGCCTGCACCGTTCCGACGCAAAACGGGTACACCGAGCTGCGTAAAGTTATGCGTATTTATAACAGCGCTCCCGAGCTTCCCGCCGATGCGCACATTGCGCTTGCCGTAAAAGAGACCGGCTTTGCCGAGAAAAAAGTTACCGAACTTGTTGCCGTTGGCAATGCTTGCGAATATCCTATCGGCATTGTCCCGACAGAAGAAAACGAAAGCGCGGCGGACGGCACCGTTGCGGACGATCTGATTGAAGATCCGTCCGTATCTCTGTTTGAGGAAGTGCTGCGAAGTATTTACCGAACCTATTTCTGCGATGCCGCCGACAGAATCACACCTAAGGATAAGCAAATTTTATCTCTTTCCCTCGGCGTATGTTTTGACTGTTTCGGCATTTTCAAGCCCAACACTTATGCAGAGATTGCGTTAAAACAAGGTGCGTCGGGCGAAAAAAGTGTTGAGAAAAAGCGCAAGGCGGCAATTGAAAAGTTTGCCAAAGCGCTGTGCGATATGGGCTTTTGCGACGGCGTTTTCTTAAAACAAACGTCTATAACGGTTATAAAAGAAAAAGACAAGAAAACAGTGCAGTCAGCCAGCTATGACTATACGCCTTACGGCGACGGAAAAGCCGGTGAGATTCTGTATACCGCCGCCGGAAAATATCGCTTTCAGATCATCCGCCTTGCGGAATTTGATATGACCGGCGCTTATGCGGAACAGGCCGCAAAAATCATTGACATCATGAACGAAAATTTCATCAAGGAACGGTTCTACGCCATTCCGCTCAAAAGCCTGCACCGCATCAATAGCCATAACACAAAGCCAAGGATGCCGTTTTATCACTACACAAAGACGGACAGGAATAGTTTCAAAGCCTTCTCTCGATTTTTTCGAAAGAAGGCTTTTTTCTGCCGTGCGATTTATGACTTTTTCTTGTAAACTCCGAATAAACCCCTGTTAAACCTTGCGATATTTCAAAAAATGTGCTATAATATATCTTGTAGTATTGTATTTTCGTGAAAACGGAGGGTTTCACTATGGATAACAACCTTGAGCGCTGGTATTCGATGAAAGAAATTATGGAATATTTGGGCGTCAGCCGTGATACCGTTCTTGACTGGATTGAGCGCAGAGAAATGCCCGCCGCTAAAATCGGCAGGCTGTGGAAATTCAAAATCAGCGAAGTGGATGCCTGGATGAAATCCGGCGTCGCAGCGGACAAGTAATACTCGGAGGCGCACTATGGCACTTGAAAATAAATTGGGGCTGACAAGCTCTGCCGACCTTGCTCGTGCGGAAGAGCGCATCAGCAAGAAAAAGGCACTTGAACTTTTTGAAAGCGGAGTACTCGATCAATTGGAAGCAGGGAAATTCTCTGCCCTTAAAGCAATTCATAAATATCTTTTTGATGAAATTTATGATTTTGCCGGAGAACTCAGAACCGTAAACATTTCCAAAGGCAACTTCCGCTTTGCGCCGCTGATGTATCTTGAAGCGGCACTTGCCAACATTGATAAAATGCCGCAGTCCACTTTTGATGAAATCGTTGAGAAGTATGTGGAAATGAATATTGCCCACCCCTTCCGAGAAGGAAACGGGCGCAGCACCCGCATTTGGCTCGACCTTATTTTCAAAACCGAACTTCACAAAGTTGTTGATTGGAGCAAGGTCGATAAAGAGGATTATCTTCTTGCCATGGAGCGCAGCCCCATAAAGGATATTGAAATCAAACATCTTTTGAAAAACGCACTCACCGATGATGTGGATAGCCGTGAGGTCTATATGAAAGGCATCGACCACAGCTATTATTACGAAGGCTATACGACCTTCAAAACGGAAGATTTGAGTAAGGAATGAGGTGCAAATATGCCGGATAAGAATTGGCAATTTGAACTTGAAGAATATATAAAGCAAGGTGAACCCGACAGAGCCGAAAAAAGCGAGGCGTGGCAGACTGCCATCGGCTTACAGGCGGTTGACGGACTTAACACATCCGAATATTTGCTGGATACCGCAAAGGAGCACATTGAGGGCAAAATCACCATTGATGAAGCGCAGAAGCGGATTCACAGTTATTATGAGCAGCGCTCTGTCCGCACCGAAACGGAAAACGAAACCAAAGAAGCAGATATCGTATCCGCAAGAATCACGAAGCTGTTGGGAGAAAAGGCGTTTCAGTTTTCCCCTGCCGAGTGGATTACCATTCACCGCAGATTGTTTGATGGTGTGTTTGACCACGCCGGACAGATCCGGCAGTACAACATCACAAAGAAAGAGTGGGTGCTGAACGGAGATACCGTAATTTATGCGGATTGGAACAGCATTAAAGAAATTCTGGACTCAGTAATGTGATCTTTGGGCATTTATTCTTCGTATTATGAGAGTACGAATTAAATTCTTTGGATTTTTGCGGATTAGACCCACACTATCCGTATTATAACGAATTAATATTTTGAGGAGGCAGATTTATGAGCAAGAAATTCTTTGACTATGACGACGGCGATGTTGTGCATATCTTTTCCAACAATATGGCGATTGACTCCAAAGGCAATACTATGTTGCGCATAGGCAAAAATACAGCCATTGATTTAGACAGCGGAAAACTTCACCTCATCTCGTCATCAAAAGAAGAAGACCGGGACGATTAAAAAAGAAATTCGCAACACAAAAAATGAACATTGCAGCCCTCATACCGCCAATAGAAATCTATTGGCGGCATAAAGTAAGAGCGCCGAACTTGTTTTTATACAAGCTCGACGCTTTTTATATTTGCATTGTGTTGCACTCAACCACTTGACTGCTTTTTTAGTTTTCTGTTTTGTACCACAGTATGCCGCAGATCTGCCAGACGGGTTCATTTTCATAGTGCTGCCTGATACTTTTATTTAAAAATGAGGATATATATTGTTTCGGTCTGCACCTGAGTCGATAAGCAATCGGAAAATCCGCTGCAAGTCCTCACACATTTCCGGTGTAATTGGACGACCGGGATAGAATTCTCCGGTTTCTTGATTCTTGACGGGACAGAGGTTGTTTGCCTCCGACACCGCCTTCATCAGGCTCCAATTTTTCATAAGGATCTACGAGGATACCTCACATATCGCCCTCCATGCCGGTATGGTAGAAATACTCGCCGTTTTCCTCTTTCCACGGGTGCTGCTCAACAATGGCCATGCCGTCGAAAAGCTTCAATTCTTCTCCGGTATCCATTTGTTTGAAGTCATTGGGCGGAAGTCAAAGATTGCCCGACTCATCCGACGGTACTCGTCGTAATCATCGCCTTGCGGAATGTCGGTCGGAGAGATAAGTTCCATGCCGTCCGACGTGATTCAGAATACTTTCTTAATTTTCCATTTTCCCATCAGTTTAATAGTTAATCCTCCTGTTATGCCCACGGATCGGCGGCTTTGGGGGTACGCACGCCGGTGAGCAGATACTGTTCCCACAAAAACCACTTGCCGTCGCTGCCTCGCTGACGTAGCTTGATGGGGCGGGGATCGTCCGCACCGCCGCAGGGAATGAACAGCTTCATATAGCC
>OIYR01000999.1_pt1 | contig 15146 bp, 16 predicted proteins | sample 1588221 | NCBI WGS metagenome assembly OIYR01 (sample SAMN03283292) | human gut metagenome | biome: human-associated habitat; material: feces | host: Homo sapiens | place: Peru | collected 2012 | reverse complement strand
TAATTTTTTTTTAATTTTATTTTTTAATCTTTATTATTTTTTTATAGCTTCTTTCAATTTTTTATTTTGATTAAGCCATTCTGTTTTTATATTTTCAAAAGCTTCGTTTAAACCTTCCATAGCTTTTTCGATTTCCTCTATTTCCTTATTTTTCTTAATTCTAAAGTTTTCTTGTTCCGCTTTAGTCATATCTAAAGTTTTTTTACTTCCAGAATTAGTATTTTTTATACTTTTAGCTTTATTGCTTATATTCGTTATCATACTTAAATATCTTTTTTCCAAATCTTTTATAACCTCTTCCTCTCCGTTTGCAATTATTTTATTCATTAAAGATTTAACTTTTTTGATATTTGTTAAATCTTTAATATTTTCAGAGTTTTTAATTATAAGGTTGCGGTCTATTATAATGTTGTCGTTTTCCTCATAGCTTACTTTTATACCGTAGCTTTCTGCCAACTTTTTAATATTTCCTATAGCGTCATTATCGCATTTTCCCGTATTTTCAAGCTCTATAAGATTAGAAAAGACATAAGAAGAAACGCCGATTATATTATTTTTAAGTAAATCTGCATCTTTATAATTTTCTTTTAAATATTTTTTCCATTCTTCAATTTGTTTTTCTTCCCAAGCTTCTTTAGGATTATTTTTATTGTCTATTTGAGTTCCTAATATCATAACTTTGTAAAAATCGTCTCCGATATTTTCAAAAACCTTTGTTATGGTTGCATATTCATCAGTTCTTAAACTTGAAGAATCTACGCAAACTATAACGGCATTCGCTCTTTTAATATAATCTCTCGTTATTTTTGAGCGATAATCAACAACATCGTCTAATCCCGGGGTATCGACTATCGTCACATTTTTATCTATATTATCGTTATTCAAATAAACTTTAAGCTCTTTAACGAAATAATGAATTTTACTATTTTTTGAAGTGTATTCTTTTACTTTATTTTTTAGTTCTTCAATATTTGAAACTTCTTCAATTTTATCGGAAGCTCCTATATAATCATTTTTAATATTTTCCGCTCCCGAACTTTCAAATTCGTCTCTAAAAATTTTTGTTTTTGTTTTTTCTTCCGATTTTTTAACGCTTTCCCATAATTCGTCCCATTCCGTTTTATTATAAAATTTAACTTCAATTTTATTTTTTGTAGAATATCTAAATTTTGTAAGCGATGCCGTTTCGGGCGTCACATCCGTTGAGGCTATATTTTCCTCAAACAAAGCGTTAATAAAAGTGGATTTTCCCGCTTTAATCGTGCCTACTATCGCTATTTGCAAGTTGGGGTCGTCCGCCAAGTATTTTTGCGCTTTAATGTCGTTTCGCTCTTCATCAAATTTGACATTAAATTCTTTTTCTACCGTTTCAATAGATTTCTCTATTTCTTCGATTTTTCTTTTTTGTCTTTCGACTTCGTTTTGTAATTTTTCTAATGCGCTCATTTTAAGCTCCTTTTTAAAATTTTTATTGAATTATTTAAAGATAAATTAATATCCGTATTTGAAATATATTTATAAGGCAAAGACTCTTTATTTTTATTAGCAGATAATTTTTTATAAAATGAAATATAATATTTGTTATGATTAAGTAAACATAAATTTGGAAAAAGTTTAAAGGTTTGCTTTGCTTTGCTTTGCTTTGCTTTGCTTTGCTTTGCTTAACAAAGTTATAGTGTTTTTAAGTATCATAAAAAAATCTCATCGCCTATTATTTTTGGCAATTTATTATTGAGTAGTTTAACATAGATTATAGATTATGTCAAGCGTCTTAAAATAAAAATTTTGTTTTTTAATTATTATTTCAAATAAAAAAGCGTATCCCTAAAATTTAGAGATACGCCAATATGATTAATTATTAAGCTTTTGCAAGAGCTTCGCCTAATTCAACGCATTTATTAAGCCCTTCATCGTCTGGAGTAAGATTAACAGTTAAACCATCCTTAACCAAAGAACCGCCCGCAGAAGAAACATCTTCTTGCCAAATTCTCATCCATTCTCCGTCTCCCCAATCGTAAGAACCAAATAAAACTATCTTTTTACCCGAAAGTTTACTTTTAATAGAATCGTAAAAAGGTTGAAATTCCGATTCTTCTAAATTCTCCGAACCCATAGACGGACATCCTAAAGCAAGTTTTGAATAATCGTCAATGTTTCCAGAAAATCCAGAAACGGAAAATAATTCTGCGCTCGCTCCCGCATTTTCTACGCCTTTTTGCACGCTTTTTGCCATACTTTCCGTATTTCCCGTGCCACTCCAATAAATTATAGCTATTTTATCGCTCATTTTTTATCCTCCAAGATATTTATTTTTTTTTGATTAATATTATTCGAATAATCGCTATAGCTTTCTATTATCTCCAAAATATTTTTTCCTTCCAAAAAAGTATTTGTGTAGAAAAATCTGCATCGATTGTAACTGTCGAAAGTTTTTATAGCATCATTTTTATTATGATAAACTTTCCAATAACCAGAATATAAACAGTTTTTGCCAAAATTATTTATAAAACTGCAAATATCGATTAAAGGATAGCCCAAAAATATTCCTATTTCATGCGGAAAATTTTTATAATTTTTCATTTTCTCGCTTAAAATTTGAATATTCTTATACATATTACGCGAATTGTATCCGCAGTCGCATAAAAACTTTGAAACCTCTTCGCTTTCGATATAGTTTTTCAATTTTTCTTTATTATAAACATAAACTATAACTTTAGAATTATAATCTTTCAAAATTGAGAGATTAATTCCTTTTTTATTTAAAAGTTTATTATAAAAAACTATTCTCTCGCATAATTCTTTTTTAGAATTATAATTATATGTAAAGATATTGGCTATTTTTATTCCCGCCAAAGTCGGCGCAGAATGATTTATAAGCAATTCGTCAAACATATTAACCTCTTTTTGTTAGTTAATTCTAACATATATTGTTAAAACAGTCTAACTTTTATTTTGTAAAATTATAATAAAGATTTTATTCTTTAAATAACTAATTTTTTTATAAAAAATATTCGATAATATAAGTATATTTGTAAATTTTGGAGGCTTAAATTATGGAAATTTCAATTAATTCTATTCATTCGCAAACAATGTTTCCTTTAAGCAGACATGTATATAGCGCGGGGCTTAATGTTTATAATTCTTCACAATCTGCAGGAAAAATTGCGGGTATAGTTTCGGCTCAAGGTTCTTCCGTTGCCGTAAATTATAATATTGGCGGTAAATTAAATGTTTACGCTTGATTAAAATTATTATTAATATTTTGTTTGAAAGAAAAAATATTTTATTATAGATAAAACTTTTAAAAAATTTAATATTTTAAAAAATTTTAATACAATAATATTTGCCTTCTTTTGATTCATTAACAATATTTTTTGAAATATAATAAAAAATTCTTTTGATAAAATCCATATTTCCACAAAGTTTAAATTCAATAATAATGGTTTTATTGTCTTTCGTTTTTGCTATAACATCAATAATCGATCCTTTAAAATAAATCTATGTTTTCGGATAAATTAAGGGTTAAAGCCTGCCTTTGGCGAATGCTCAATTATTTACAAATATTTAACTTCAAAATTAAAATCGCTTAAAGTTGAGTTGACCAAATCTTCTAATAAGTCCTCGCTCCCATTTTTTTACGAATATATATTGTGCAAATAAATAGCTTAATTTTTTTACTTCAATATTATCCTTATTATTTCTCATAATTATATTATAATAAAGAACTATTATCTTGTAAAAATATTAAATTGATAATTAATAAAAGTTTTTTGATAAATAAAATTATTATTACAAAATAAAAAATAAGGACTTCCGCAAATTACGAAAGCCCTTAATATGATTTTAATTATAAAAGTATTTACAAATTAATAAACGCCGTTATAAGCATCCAAGTATATTTGTTTTAATTCTTTCATTAAAGGATAAACGGGATTAGCGCCCGTGCATTGGTCGTTAAACGCTTGTTCCACTATATCGTCAAGTTTTTCATTAAATTCTTTTTCAGAAACGCCGTAATCTTTTATTGATAAAGGTATATCGAGTTGTTTTTTAAGATTATTTATAGCCTTTATCAAATTAGCCACTTTTTCAGAATCGTTTTTTCCGCCAAGCTCTATCAAATCCGCGACAGCTGCGTATCTTTGTCTGGCATGAGGATATTTATATTGAGGGAATAAACCTTGCTTTGTAGGTTTTTCGTTAGAGTTATATTTTACAACCTGACATATTAATAAAGCGTTCGCAAAACCGTGAGGAATATTGAAAGCCGCTCCCAATTTATGCGCCAAAGAGTGACAAATTCCCAAGAAAGCGTTCGCAAAAGACATACCAGCAAGAGAGGCTGCGTAATGCATATTTTCTCTCGCTTCTGGATTATTCGCTCCGTCTTTATAAGAATCTGGCAAATATTTAAATATTAATTTTATCGCTTTTTCGGCGTTAGAATTTGAAAACTCCGTAGAACATATTGAAGCGTAAGCCTCCAATGCATGAGTTAGAGAATCTATTCCGCTTGCCGCACATAAACTTTTTGGCATGCTCATTACTAAATTGGCATCAAGTATAGCCATATGAGGAGTCAAAGCGTAATCGGTTATAGGATATTTTATATGAGTAGCATCGTCCGTTATAACAGCAAACGGAGTCGTTTCAGAACCTGTTCCGCTTGTGGTAGGAATCGCAACAAATTGAGCTTTTTTGCCCAAAGTTCCAGCGTCGCATATTCTCTTTCTTATATCCATAAACACCATAGCTATATCTTCAAATTTGATTTCAGGATTTTCGTATAAAAGCCAAGCTATTTTTCCCGCGTCTATAGGAGAGCCTCCGCCCAAAGATATTATCAAATCTGGCTCAAACGCTCTTGCGGTTTTCAATATATCCATAACCAAACTTATAGTAGGGTCTGGTTTAACATCGGAAAATATCGAATATTTTACTCCTATATCGTCTAAAACTTTTGTTACATTATCCGTAATTCCCAATTTGTAAAGCGGTCCGTCCGTTATGATAAGCGCTCTTTTCTTATCCGCAAATTCTCTTAAAGCGACATCCAATGAACCTCTTTTTAAGTAAATTTTTTGCGGAACTCTATACCATAGCATATTTTCTCTCCTTGAAGCTACCGATTTTATATTTAACAGATGTTTAACTCCCACATTTTCACTTGTAGAATTTCCTCCCCAGCTTCCGCATCCCAAAGTCAAGGAAGGCTCTAATCTGAAGTTATAAACATCTCCTATAGCGCCTTGAGAAGAAGGCATATTTACAAGTATTCTTCCTGTAGGCATTTTTTCGTAGAATTGAGCTATTCTTTCTTTTTGATTGTCTTCGTCCGTGTATAATACCGAAGTATGTCCCAATCCTCCAAATACCACCAAATTATGAGCCTTATTCAAAGCGTCTTCAAAATTATCCGCTTTATACATAGCCAAGACTGGAGACAATTTTTCATAAGAAAAAGCTTCGTCGCTGCTTATTGATGACGCTTCGCCTATAAGAATTTTCGTCTCTTCTGGAACGGTCATTCCTGCCATTTTAGCTATAATATGAGCGGGTTGTCCTACAATTTTCGCATTTAAAGCGCCGTCAATTATTATTACTTTGCTTATTTTCTCTTTTTCGTCTCTGTTTAGGATATAAGCTCCTCTATAAACGAATTCTTTTTTTACTTCTTCGTAAACGCTTTTTAAAACGACTACTGATTGTTCGCTTGCGCAAATCATACCATTGTCGAAAGTTTTACTCTGAATAACGGAGTTAACCGCCATTTTTATATTTGAAGTTTCGTCTATAATGGCTGGGGTGTTTCCCGCTCCTACTCCCAAAGCTGGTTTTCCGCTCGAATAAGCCTCCCTAACCATTCCAGGTCCGCCAGTTGCAAGTATCAAGTTTATTTTAGGATGTTTCATTAATGTGGCAGATAATTCAACCGTAGGCTCTTCTATGCATCCTACCAATCCGTCTGGAGCGCCGTTTTCAACCGCAACTTGATTTATAATTTTGCAAACTTCAGCCGTGCATTTTTTCGCTCTCGGATGTGGAGAGATTACTATGGCGTTTCTCGTTTTTAAAGTTATAAGCGATTTGAAAGCCGCCGTAGATGTAGGGTTGGTTGTCGGAACCACTCCCGCTATTACTCCGATAGGTTCTGCAACTTTTTTAATTCCCATAGCCATATCTTCGTCTATTATCCCACAGGTTTTAGTATGTTTATATTTATTATAAATATACTCCGAAGCAAAGTGATTTTTAATAACTTTGTCTTCCACTATTCCCATGCCCGTTTCTTCGCAAGCCATTTTTGCCAAAGGTATTCTTCTACTATTTATAGCTATCGCGCAAGCTTTAAATATTTCGTCAACTTTTTCTTGAGAAAATGTGGCGTAAATTCTCTGAGCTTTTTGAGCTTTCGATATTAAATCTTCAAGTATAGAATTATTTCCTTTTGCTTCTTTTACTTCTTTACTCATTTGTATCTCCTGTATTAATTTTAGTTAATATTGTATAATAAATAGTTAATAAAGTCAACAATTTATTAATTAGATATTAAATAAAGAACAAAATAATTATAACTATCTGATTAAATTATAAAGATTTATTGACAAATCTTTAATTAAATAAAAATATATACCAACTACACTAAATTTTAAAACTTGATTTTTTACTAAATGAAATTAAAATTACATTTATGTTTGATTTAACCAACAATATTTTAAATATAGAAAGAGCCGAATACGAATTAAACAAGGCTTATAAATCTAATCCAACCGCTTGGGTGGAGCATTCTAAATATGTCGCAAAAGCCTGCAGAATAATTGCCGAAAAATGCGAAATTTGGACGAAGAAAAAGCTTACATTTATGGACTTTTGCATGATATTGGAAGATATGCTGGAATAACCTCCGAAAAACATTTAATTGACGGTTATAAATATTGCATAAATTATAGCTGGGAAAAATTGGCTCAAATTTGCATAAGTCATGCTTTTATGATACAAGATATTGAAACGGCGATTGGAGAATTTGATATGAGTGAAGAAGATTATAATTTCATGAAAGAATTTATAAAAAATGCAAAATATGACGATTACGATTTGCTCGTTCAATTATGCGATTCGCTCGCTATGACAAACGGATTTTGTATTGTAGAAAAAAGATTTATTGATGTCGCCATAAGATACGGAACTTTTAAACATAGTTCTTTAAGATGGAAAAAAAATATTCGATATAAAGAAATATTTTGAAAATAAAATAGGAATTTCTATATATAAGTTGCTTCCAAATATAATAGAAAGTATATTTTATTAACTTTAAAAAAATGTCTTTTATTGTTTAATATTAGTTCTGTTGTCAAGTAAAAATTATGCTATTTCAAAATGTTTATTTACAAAAGCCTTCATTATTTCGTTAAATATTTTTTAATTTTTTTAAAATAAAAACTTGACTTTATAATTTAAACATGTTAAAATAATTTACTCTTTACATTGTTATATATGTAAGAATATGTAATTTTATTTAATATAGAATATATTTGAATTAAGGATATTTTATGGATAAGAAAATTTTAAAAACGAAAAATAATACTTATGTCCTTTCGCAAAAGGATATTAAACAAAATTGGCTCATAATAGACGCTAAAGGTAAATCTTTAGGAAGAGTTGCAAGCAGAGCGGCTTATTTGCTTAAAGGAAAACATAAACCCGATTACGCTTATAATTTAGATAACGGAGATTATGTTATTATAATAAACGCTAAAGATATAATTCTTACGGGAAATAAAAAGAAAGGAAAAATTCATTATAGACATACGGGTTATCCTGGAGGAATAAAATCCGTTAGTTATGGAGAATTGCTTGAAAAAAATCCCGAAAGAATGGTTAGAATAGCGGTAAAAGGCATGCTTTCGCATAATCCTTTGGGAAGATTGCACTTAAAGAAATTAAAAGTTTATGCAGGAGATAAACATCCGCATGAAGCTAATAAACCTGAAATAATAAATATAAAATAAATAAATAGGAGAATAAATAATGGCTGGAAAACAATTAACTATTTTCACGGGAAAAAGAAAAACCGCTAATGCAAGAACTCGCATAGCTTTAGGAAGCGGAAAAATTTTAATAAACGGTAAAAATTATACGGAATATTTTTGCAATAGAGCCGCTTTAATTAAAGTCGTTGAAGACGCCTTAAAAATAACGGGAAATTTTGGCAAATACGATGTGTTTGCAAATGTTAGAGGCGGAGGAATAAGCGCTCAAGCTGATGCTATTAGACATGGAATTGCAAAAGCTTTGGTTGCGGAAAATCAAGATTTTAGAATCGCTTTGAAAAGAAACGGTTTTATTACGAGAGATTCGAGAGAAGTTGAGAGAAAGAAATATGGAAGGTCTGGAGCGAGAAAACTTTTCCAATTCTCAAAAAGATAATTTTTTGTTAAAATATTTTATAAGTTATAATTAAGGGCTTGATATATGAATTCTAAAAAATTGAAAAAATTTAAAGATTTATTACTTGAAGAAAAAAGAAATACATTAGACGAATTATTGAGCGGAAACGAAACTTACGAAGCGCTAAAACAAGAAACTCATGGCGATATGGCGGATATAGCTTTTCAAACTTACGAAAAGCAAAATTTAGTTAACTCTTCTCAAAAAGATAAAGATAAATTGGAAGCTTTAAATAACGCTCTTAAAAGAATTGAAGACGGTTCTTATGGAAAATGTATCGACTGCAAAGACGAAATTAGCGAAGATAGATTAACCGCTATACCTTATACTTTAAGATGCGTAAATTGTATGGCTAAATACGAAGATAAGAGACGCCGTGAAAAAATGTAATGTTCGTTAAAGTTGTTTTTAACCTTCCTATAGACAATATACTTATATATAAAAAACCTGACGAAATAAAAGATAGTTTAGTCGGTTGCAGAATAATAGCTCCAGTAAAAAATAGAAATATTAAAGGAATTGTAATTGAAGAAACCGAAGAGTCGGAAGGCGATTTCAAAATCTATCCTATAAAAGCGAGAATAGATATTGAGCCTATATGTTCAAATAGAGAATTTGAGCTTGCAAAATGGATGAGTAAATATTATCATTCTTCTTTTGGGGAATCTTTATTCGCCTCTTTGCCCGCTGGAAATCCTGCAAAAATAGAAAAAAAAGCCTCTCCTATACCCGCAAAACAAACACCTTATTTAAAATTAAACGAAGAGCAAGAAAAAGTTTTAAAAAAAATAACCGAAAGCATAGAATCAAAAAAAACAAAAACATTTTTATTGCATGGAGTGACGGGAAGCGGAAAAACCGAAATTTATTTGCAGGCGATTAAAAAAGTAGTCGATATCGGAAAACAAGCTATAGTAATACTTCCCGAAATTTCTTTAACTCCGCAAACTATAAAAAGATTCGCTGAAAGATTTGAAGGAAAAATAGCCGTTTTACACAGCAAATTATCGCCAAATTCAAAATATAGATATTGGCAAATGATAAAAAAAAATGAAATAAAAATAGTCGTGGGAGCTAGAAGCGCGATATTTTCTCCCGCAAATAATTTGGGAATTATAGTTATAGACGAAGAGCATGAAACTAGTTATAAAGCTAACGAAACGCCAAGATATCATGCAAGACAAATCGCTTTTTACAGAAAAGAAAAAGAAAATGCAACTTTACTTTTGGGAAGCGCCACGCCGTCTATAGAAAGTTATTATCATTCTCAAAATGGAAAAATAGAACTTTTAACTTTAACTAAAAGAGCGTCTTTGGTAAATATGCCCGAAGTTAAAATACTAGATTTAAAAAAAGAAAAAAAGTCCGAAGTTTTTCCAATGATAACTCAAAAATTAGTAGAAGAGATTAATAAAAAATTAGAATTAAAAGAACAGATAATATTATTTTTAAATAGAAAAGGATACGCTCCCGTTGTAAGTTGTTCGCATTGCGGAAAAGTTTTGGAATGTCCAAACTGTTCGGTTTCTCTCACTTATCATAAAAAGAAAAATACGGTTATGTGTCATTATTGTGGATATACTCAATTTTTAGAAGAGCTTTGCGGAGAATGTAAAATAGGACATTTTGAAAGAATAGGAAGCGGAACGGAAAAAGTAGAAGAGCATTTGAATATTCTTTTTCCAAATGCAAGAATAGAGAGAGTCGACCAGGAAACCGTAGGCGGCACAAAAAATTACGAAAAAATATTTAAAAGATTTTCTGACGGAGAGATAGATATATTAGTCGGAACTCAAATGATAGCGAAAGGACTCGATTTTCCAAATGTCACTTTAGTCGGAGCGCTTTTTGCGGATATGTCGCTTCATATACCAGATTTTAGAAGCGCAGAGAGAACATTTAATTTAATAACTCAAGTTGCGGGCAGAAGCGGAAGAGGAGATAAAAAAGGAATAGTTTATATACAAACTTACTCGCCGAATCATTATAGTATAGAATGCGCAAAAAATCATGATTATATTTCTTTCTATAATAACGAAATATTAAAAAGAAAATCGCCTCTTAATTATCCACCGTTTTCAAGACTCGTTAGACTCGTTATAAGAGGAGAAAACGAATTAAAAGTTGAAAATGACGCCAATACGATTGCAGATTTATTAAAAACATTAACCTGTCAATATAAAGATAAACTTGAAATATTGGGAGCCGTTCCTTGCATAATGAGTAAATTAAATAAATATTATAGATGGAATATTTTAATAAAAACCGCTTCTCATTCTCTCTTAAAAGAATTCTTTGAAAGATTATCAAAAAATTTTATCGCTCAAAAAGGGAATTATATTGAAATAGATATAGACCCTTTAAATATGTTATGATTATATTTTATTTTTAATTATATTTTTTAATTGCATTTATATATTGATAAAAATCTTAATAAATTTTTAATTCTAAAGCGTTGACAAAAATTTTAAGATATTGTATAATCTAAATATGTTAAAGAAAAAATTAAATATTAAAAACAATAAATTCTGCAGCAGCTCAAGCATTACTTTAAACTTTTTTCAATTTTATGTTTACTCTTTAGGCATTTATCTAATAAATAAAATATATTTTTTAATTCATTATTTTTATATTTCAATTTCTCAAATTCTAAAATTTCAAAGATTTGAAAATTGCATTTTTACTTGTAAAAAATGCTTTTTATAAGAAAATTAATTTTTTAGGGAGGAGATTATGTCTCAAAAAATAACGAAAAGAGTTTTTACTAGCAAATCAAGATTATTTTTAGTTTTAGCTTGTATGATATTAGCTATATCATGCGGTGGAGAGACAATAGGAAATAATTATATACTTCCCAAAGGTTCTTTATCGCAAGAAGAACAAAAAAAGACTTTAGACCCAAACAATAATTATAAGACTTTATTTAAAAAAGGGGATTATGGTTCAAAATATTTCAGAATACCCGCATTAATCTGCACTTCAAATGGAACGATTTTAGCCGCCGCGGATAGAAGATACGAAAAAACTGAAGACTTGGGCAAAGGTAATAGAATAGATGTTATTGTTAGAAGAAGCGAAGATTTGGGAACTACTTGGAGCGAACCTATAGCAGTTGCTGGAATTGCTCAAGATATTAAATCAAGTTATGGCGATGCCTTCTTTATTAATTGTCATAACGGCGATGTTTTATGCGGATTTGTAACCGAACCAGGAGCGCAGACGCAAAATCCGAGAGGTAAAACAGTTATTTACAGAAGCAAAGACGATGGTAAAACTTGGAGTAAACAATTTGAATTCATGCCTACGGAAGCTGGAATACAAAATGCGGATAGGGGTTTTGGAGCTTCTGGACAGGGTTTAACTTTAAGACATGGAATTAATACAGGAGCTAAAAAATTAATGTTCGCATATTCTCAATGGAATGTTCAAGGAGGAGGTTTAAGCGTTACGGCAATGGTTTCATCCGATGATGGTTTGACTTTTTTGGCAGCTGGAAATGTTAGACCTGATGATAATAATATAGACGAAACTAAAGCAACAGAACTCTCTGATGGAAGCATAATGCTTAATCATAGAAGAGGAGTAGAAGTGGGACAGAGAGGTTGGATTAAATCTACGGACGGAGGACAAACTTGGACTTATCAAGGAATTGATAGCGAAGTTTCTGACCCTGGCAATAACGCCGATTTTTCAAGATACGAATTTAACGGCAGATATATAAAGACGCCTAAATATATTTTAATGATTAACGCTAATGTTCCAGCAATTGGAACTTGGTTTCAAGCAAGGAAAAATCATACGGTTAGAATGACGGATAATGATTTTCAAAACGGAAACGGAACTTCTACGGGAAAATATATTTATACAAAACAGCTCGTAAATGGAGGCGAAAATCTTTATTCGGGCTATCCTGCCATAACCACTTTGCCAGACGGAACTATTTGCACTCTAACGGAAGAAACGAATATAAATGAGCAAGATGCCTACGATATAGTTTTTAGAAGATTTAATTTGTATTGGCTTTCTGACGGAAAAGAATATGTAAATTATGATACTGATAATTTATTTAAATATAAAAACTATTAGAAAAAGGATTTTAGAAAATAAAAAAATATTTATTATATTAATTAGCTTTACGCTAAATGGTAGTAATAGCTATCAATATAATGCTATTGCTAAATGATTAATAATAAAAAGTGCTTAAAATAAAATTATAATTTTTAACATTAAAAAAGAACGGGAATAAAACCTTGTCTTTTTATTTATAAGACTTACTCCTATGCGATATATCGAGTATATAAATAGTAATTTCACTATCGACAATATCGCATATTATTCGATAATCGCCGACACGATAACGCCAAAATCCGCTTAAATTACCAGCTAAAGGCTTTCCTTTAATTCTCGGATTTTCTAATTCTTCTAAATTGTCGATAAATTTTGCTATTCGTTTTTGAACGGTAAAATCCAAATTTTTTAATTGTTTTTTAGCGTTTGATTGTATTGTAATTTGCATTTATAAGCCAAGTTCTTTTTTAACCGATTGCCAGCTTTCGCCCGTCTCTCCGTTAAGTCTCGCTTTTCTTAATGTGAGCGCCGTTTTATAATCGTCTAAATATTCTAAAATAGCCTCTTCCATTAATTCTTCTTTTGTTATATTTCTTTCTTTTGCAATTTCAAAATAAACTTCTTGAGTTTCTTCGGGTATATTCAATGTTATATTCACTTTATCTCCTTTTTTCAAGGCTTTAATAGTATAATATAATTTTATCATAATATTAAATAAATTCAATATAAAAAATTATTGAAATTAATTTTGATAGCTTTTATTTTTCTATTTTACCCCATAGCGTAGCTGTTTTTCCAACATCGTCGCTGAAAACCCTCCTGCCGATGGACGCTTTCGGGAGTCTGCATACCGACGCTCATGTGCGGCCGCTCAGTGTTGTAGAAGCGAATGATACGTTCCAAAACACCTCGGCATTCGTCCCTTGTCGCTATCGTCATCTTGTAGAGCCACTCTACCTTCAGTATCCCGTTCGCCCTTTCGGCGATGGCGTTTTCCAGCGGATCTCCGCTCTGTGTCATGCTGATGCTGACTCCATACTTATTCAGTTCCGAGACATATTCGTTGCTGCAGTACTGGCATCCTCGGTCGGAGTGGTGGATGAGCCGGCTTGAGATATCGATGTCTATCGTGGAAAGCGCCATCCGGAGAGCCTCCAGCGGATATTTCGTCTCCAGCGTCGGGCCTACCGCCCAGCCGACTATCTTGTGGGAATAGGCATCAGTGATGAGGGACAGATAACATACGCCCTCGCCGGTCTCCACATAAGTTATATCGCTCACCCATATCTCATTGGGATGGGATGGTACCACATCCTCTATCAAGTTGGGATATTTGCGATAGTGGTGGTTGGAGTCCGTCGTCCTGTAGTGCCTCCGTCTCTTCAGACGTACCATGAGACCGTTGCGGCGGAGAAGTTCGATGAAGGCATCTCTGCCTGGCATGCTGCCTGTCTCCTCGAACAACTTCTTGATTATCAGGTACAGTTTGGCGCATCCCAAGCCGGGATTGTCCTTCCGGTATTTCTGGACCTCCTCCACGATGAGAGGCTCTATCGCGTTGTCCGCGAAGTCCGTGTTATCCCATTTGTAGTATGACTGTCTGCTGTAACCAAACAGCCCGCACAGAAGACCCAGGGATATCCCCAGGTACTTCCTGCGTAGCAGTTCTACCGTTTGGTGCCAGATTTTTTTCGCACAGGGATGTTGAACGTCTTCTCTGCCAAATCTATCATCGTGCTGTAGGCTTCGGAGCGGAGTTTCTCCAACTTCAATGCCTTGCTCAGACGCCGGTTCTCTGCCTCCAGCTCATGTATGCGCTCCTCGGGAGTTCTTTTTGCCATATCTTCTTCGTTTTCCGGCAAAGATACTAATTCCCGTTCGTTTACATATTTGTCCATCCAGTTGAATAGGACCTGACGGCTGCTTATGTGATACTTCTCCACAATCTCTTGAGCCGGACGGCCGCCTGACACATACTCCGACACAATGGACATCTTGTCCTCTTCCGTAAACTTGTACTTCCCGGTCGCAATCTCACGTTCCTCGTACCAGCCAAGGGACTCGTTCCAGACCCTACGCTTTGCTCTTTTTTCTTCCATTGACTCTTTTGCTTTGGTCTCGCATAGTGTCAACTTTTTTCAGTTCAAGACACGCCGATTCATTTTTTTTGAAATATTTGATTATTAATAGATTAGCTTTTATAATGGCCACTAAAAATGACATTTTATCTCCGCAATGGCAAACATTATTTGAAAAATCCTTATCTTCGAATGTAAATGTGCGTGCTTATGAAAAAATGTCGCCTTGTGTATGTTGTGCTGAACTTGATAGTAATCATAGCTCTTGCTTCTTGCGACGACAGCGTCTTGTCACGTATGTCCGATGTTGAGGCATTCATTGACAACCGCCCGGACAGCGCTCTTGTTGTGCTGGAGTCGATTCCTTACACGGAACTGACCACTCGTCGCAGCCGGGCGAAATATGCCCTGCTCAAATCAATCGCATTGGACAAGAATTACATAGATGTCACTTCTGACAGTATCATCGCCCCTGCCGTGAGCTACTATCGGCATCACGGTTCCGCAGATGAGAAACTCAAGACCTTCTATTACCGGGGAATTGTCTCTTTC